>Ga0233360_1000082_pt1 | contig 19647 bp, 21 predicted proteins | sample ElkDunMinimDraft_20_FD_180671 | JGI IMG/M metagenome (GOLD analysis project Ga0233360, IMG submission 180671) | Fecal eukaryotic communites from dung pellets of Tule Elk in California, USA - Elk Dung A0 | ecosystem: Host-associated > Mammals > Digestive system > Large intestine > Fecal | place...
TTCGCCGAAAAGAATATCAAGATCTTTCCTTGACAAGTGAACATGACGCTGAGAAACACCTATTGTAACTTTATCTCTATTTTCTTCGAAATCGATGACTGCTTTTTTAACAGCTTCTGTAATTTCTTTAATATCGTACATAATAATACACTCGCTTTATAGAAAATTATTCTTCGATGTCAAAAAACTTAATGATTTCATCATGTGGGCGTGCAATAACAGCCTTACCAAAAATTCCGCCCAATACTTTTGCGTTTTCTTCTCCTGCCTCAATAGCAGCTTTAACTGCAGCAACATTACCTTTGATAATGAAAGTAACGAGACGACCACCAAGACGCTTTTCTGAGTGGATAAGTCTTACATCAGCAGCTTTAAGCATAGAGTCAGCGCCCTCAATAGATGCAACAAGACCCTGAACTTCCAAAAGACCAATAGCTTCGTTGTTGTTTGCAGGAGCTGCGTAATCAACGCCTAAGAAACTTTTAGGGAGTTTTTTGTTGTATTTGTCTTTATTTATATCCAGTCTGTAAGCCATTTTTTCTACACCAACACCAGGGTTGGGAATAATATGAGAAACAATATACTTACCTTCGGCTTTAGCGTATTCAACACCCGCTTCAACAGCGGCCTTTACTGCGGAAACATCACCTTCAAATTTTACAATCATTACCAAGGGAGCAGGAACATCCGTACGAATTGGTCTGTTTCTGTCAAAAGCAATGATTTTTACATCAGATGTTTTAGCAGCAACATCAGCTACACAAACGGCTGTTGTAAAGCTATATACTTCTACCATTCCTAATGCGTTCATAATATCAATCCTTTATTTTGTAAATTATACAATACGAAGACCGTCAACCATAACGCATCTTCTTGCTCTTGTGAATGAGTGAGCAGCAGTCAAACCTTCACCTGTAGGCCCTGCAATTGTGAATGTTGTATAACCTTCGCCGCCTGCACCGATACCTGCATATGAGGGAGCGTTTTTAACGAAGATTGTTGTTTCAACAGCTTTTGCAAATGCTGTTAAGTTGTCAATATTCTTTGAGTGGATGTGAGCTGTGTGACGATTGCCGTGTTCAGCTTTAACAGCCATTTTAATAGCCTCCTGAATATTGTTTACACGAACAATGGGAAGAATAGGCATCATCATTTCAACCTGAACGAAGGGGTGTAATTCGTCTGTTTCGCAGATAATTAATCTTGCGTCAGAATTGATACCGAGTTCTTTTAAGAATAGACCTGCGTCTTTTCCTACCCATTTTTTGTTAATTGAGTATTTTCCGTCTTTTTCAACTAATGCAATACCTTTTAACTGTTCAGCCTGAGCTGCGTTTAAGAGGTAAGCACCGTTCTGTGTCATATTTGAAATAAGTTCGTCTGCAATGTTAGCGAATGCAAAGCATTCTTTTTCAGCAATACAGGGGAGGTTGTTGTCAAAGCTTGCACCTGCAATAATGTCCTTAGCAGCTTTTGCAATGTCTGCTGTATCGTCAACGATAACAGGAGGATTACCTGCGCCTGCGCCGATTGCTTTCTTACCGGAAGAGAGAAGTGTTCTAACAACACCGGGGCCACCTGTAGCAACCAACATACGAACAATGGGAGAAGCCATCATTTCTTTAGATGAATCCATTGTGGGTTTGTATACTGAAACGACAAGGTTTTCAGGGCCGCCTGCTTCGATAATAGCACGGTTAACAAGGTCAACTGCATAGTTTGCAACCCTGCAAGCGTTGGGGTGGGGGTTGAATACAACACCATTACCACCAGCAATCATACCGATTGAGTTACAGATAACTGTTTCGCTTGGGTTTGTTGAAGGTGTAATACTACCGATAACGCCGTAAGGAGCCATTTCGACTAATGTAAGACCGTCATCTCCTGTGATAGCATGAGTTGTTAAATCTTCTGTACCGGGTGTTTTGTTAGCAACGAGCTGATGCTTGATAATCTTATCAGATACTCTGCCCATGCCTGTTTCTTCAACACCCATTTTAGCCATAATTTCAGCTTCTTGAAGTGTTAACTTTCTGATATTTGAAATCATTTTTTCTCTCTGTTCAACAGAGTATGATTTATAGAAAATATAAGCTTCCTGAACAGCGTTGAGGGCGTCGGACATATTTGTAAATACACCCTTTAACTTTCTGTCGCCGGTAGGCTCAGCATTTTCTAAATTTTTGATTACACTTTGTACAATCTGGTTAATGTAGCTTTCGTTCATTTCCATTTTAATAGCCTCCATTTATATGTATCGTGAAAATTTTAAACTAAATCAATGTCTGCCAGAGCTTTTCGTCAGGTTTTGCAATGATAGAGCTATCAAGGAAAAATCCTGTATCTTCCATTTGGCTACGAGTACGCTCAATAGCTGCTGTAACAGAAGCAACGCTTCCGGTTATAAACATATAAGATTTACCGCACATACCTTTTGCAATACGAAGTTCAATTAAATCAACTTCGGCAGTCTTTGCTGCGGTATCTGCTGCCACTATAATAGAAGCTGCAGAATATGTTTCCAATACTCCTAAAGCATCAACTTCGCCAAGGCTTGTTGCGCCGTAAATAGCAGAGAAAATTGACTCATGAGGATTACCAAGCACGAAGCTATCAATAAGTCCTTCCTCGTAGAGTGCTTTTGATGCGTCAACTGCAGCGCGCACTGCTGACAATTCACCTGAAATAATTACTATGTATTTACCGGGGCAAACTGTTTGCGCCTCGATTATATCAACATCGGCAGTTTTAACCATTGTATCGGCTGCAACAACGCCTGTTGAAACAGTCTGATACTCAATCATACCGATTGCTTTACTCATTCTGCATCTTCCTTTCTGAGTTATTTGCTCTTAACAATTATAAAATGTTCGTTTGCGTCAACTATTGTGCCGTTGATGGAGCAGTGTATGGGAAGTCCCAAGTTTTTTTCATCAACATCGGCAATTATCTGACCTACCGTTACCTTATCGCCCGATTTAACTATGGGTTTTGCAGGTGCTCCTATGTTTTGGTTGAACGTAATCTTAACCTTTTTGGGTATAATTTCATCCTCAATAAGTGGAGCAGGACTGTTGTATTTTGTAAGTCCAAGTCTTGAGGTCAGTCGTGAAATGGGAACGAGTTTCATTTTGCGGTTCTTGTCAGCGACCGGTTCGGGTAAATCACTTGGAATCGGTACGCCATTCTTTCTCAATCCCATTTTATACTCTGTAATCAATGTTCTTGGGGCTAACCCCTGTGGACATGAATACATTTCACATATTCCACAACCGGAGCAGAAGAATGTATTAAGAAAAGGAGCTAAATCCTTTGTAACACCGCTTGTGGCTGTTCTCATAAACGCGTGTGGCTCTATTGGATGACCCAGCAGGTTTCTTGAACAAGTAACTGTACAAGATCTGCACTGACAACAACTTGCCATGGCACGCTTTAAGCTTATAGAAACACGTGCTTTTTTCTTTTCTATAACCTGATTGTTGTTTGGTAAAACGAGCAGAGCAGTGGTGGTCTTTGTTACAGTGTCGAGTTCGTTAACAAGCTTACCCATCATAGGTCCGCCGTTAATAATACTGTACTCATCGAGATACGAACCACCTGCCAAATCAATCAATTCCTTAAAACTCATACCCAAAGGTGCTTTAACTGTAACAGGATTATTTACAGCACCTGTAACTGTTACATAAGAATGTGTAACAGGTGTATCTGTTTGAATTGCGTTATAAATGTTAAGTATTGTTTCAACATTGAAAACTATAACACCAACAGATATGGGGAGCTTTCCGGGAGGAACAATTCTTCCGGTTGACTCGTAAATAGTAACCACTTCATCACCTGCGGGATAAACTTCAGGTAAATATGAAATACTAAAATTATTAAATTTATCTAAAACAGAATTTACTGCATTGATTGCATCTTTATAATTCTTTTTAAGTGCGATAATAACGTTATCAGCACCTGTAGCTTCTTTAACTGTTTGTAAAGCAGACAGAATTTCGTAAGCGTATTCAGCTAAAACCTGTCTGTGAAGCTTCAAAAGAGGTTCGCATTCGGCACAATTAAGGATAATTGTGTCTGCAGCGTCAGATAACTTTGCGTATGTAGGAAAACCTGCACCACCTGCACCTGCAACGCCTGCGCCTCTTAATTTGAGTTTCAACTCATTAAGGGTCATTTTTATCACAACTCCAGTTCAGAACCGTTATCAACAATACCTACGATAGCTGCATCCACGGGGGAGTTATCCAAGTTACAGCCGATACGAGCAGCGCTGCCCTGAGCTACAACTACAACTTCACCGATGCCTGCACCTACATTATCAATTGCAATTATCTTTGACTTGCATTTATCAATAGATTCGAATATCTCTACAACTAAGAGCTTTTGTCCTTGCAATTTATCGTTCTTGCGTGTAGATACGATATTTCCTGTTACTTTTCCGATGATCATAATTTACACCATTCCTTACAATTTAATTGGAACTTTGAAGGGGTTATTCCGCGTCGGGAGATAAGTCCCGACGCAAAAATCAACCTCTTTGGAAAAGATTTAATTATTTAATAGCGGGTAAAATCTTTTCAACATCGTTGTGGGGTCTGGGGATAACGTGTGTAGCAACGAGTTCGCCTAATTTTGCAGCGTTTGAAGAACCAACTTCAACAGCTGATTTAACAGCGCCAACATCGCCGCGTACCATAACGCTAACGAGACCTGAACCGATTTTTTCTGTGCCAACTAAAACAACGTTAGCTGCTTTGAGCATAGAGTCAGCTGCTTCGATAGCTGCTACTAAACCTCTTGTTTCTACCATACCTAATGCTTCCTGTGCCATTTTAATTTCTCCCTTCATATTTGTGTTAATATTTGAATTTTCTTTAACTGACACTGTGTCGTTTGTCTTAGCAGGTGCAGTTTTTGCACTTGCGGGTTTTGTCGCACTTTTTGTCGTTGTTTTCTTCTTTGAAGAAGCAGCGGCAGCGGTGCTTCTTTTCTTTTCAGCCATTTAGCTCACCTCAAAATATTAGAGTGTAGGTAAAATGGATTCAACGTCTGCGTGGGGTCTGGGAATAACATGAACTGCAACGAGCTCACCGAGCTTAGCTGCACATTCAGCGCCAACTTCTGTAGCTGCTTTAACAGCGCCAACATCGCCGCGAACCATAACGCTAACGAGACCAGAACCGATTTTTTCTGTACCGATGAGTGTAACCTCAGCTGCTTTAACCATTGCATCAGCTGCTTCAACTGCTGCTGTTAAGCCTCTTGTTTCAATCATACCTAATGCTTCTTTAGCCATTTTTTATTTCCTCCTATATTATTGTTCGTTAATAATTACTACTTTCAAACCTTCCATCTTAAGGTTTGTTTCGTGTGCCTCATTTATCTGTGAGAGCGGGAAGCGGTGTGTGATAAGTTTTTCTATCGGTAAACCGATTCCTTTAGCTCGTTTTAAGAAGTCAAATGTGGTAGCGTAATCACGAAGAGTGTAAACCCATGAACCAACTGTTGTGATTTCCTTTGAGCAAATGTCAAAGTGGGGGTTGATTGTAGCATCTCCACCGTTGATGAAGAAGCCGAGTTCACAAAGACCGCCACCGCGTCTGATGAATTTGTAAATATTAGCGTGTGCAATAGGTGAACCTGTGCACTGGAACGCAAAGTCTGCTAAATATCCGCCAAAAGCGTCTTCAACAGCTTTTGTTAATTCTTCAATACCTTTGTGGTTTTTGAAGTTAACTGACTTTGTAGCGCCCATTTCAGCAGCAAACTGTAAGCGCTTGTCTTCGCCGTCTACTGCAACAATGTTTTCAACACCCATTGTTCTCAAGATTGCGATACATAAAAGACCGATAGGTCCGCAACCCTGGATAACAACTCTGCTGTTGAATCTTAATGTACCAACTGTCTTTGCTCTTTCTACTGCGTGAATCAAAACTGCAGCAGGCTCGATTAAGAGACGAAGGTCTAAACTCAAGTCGCTTACATTGAACACAGTTGAGCCGCCACGGATTACCATGTAATCAGCAAACCAGCCATTTAAGTGAATGTCGTCATCGGGTAACAAGCCGTAAACTTCAGCACCATCGCCAACATTCTGCTTGTTAAGGTCATACATTGTGATGTCAGGAGAATCCTTGAAAATCATGCATGTAACAACCTTATCGCCAACAGCTAAGGGTTTACCAGCGCTGTCAACTTTAACATTTTTACCCATTTTAACGATTTCGCCACTGCCTTCGTGTCCTAAAACAACAGGGATAAGACCAAAGGGATCTCTTTTGAATTCGTGAGCGTCTGTTCCACAAACACCGCAGCCTTCAACCTTAACTAAGATATCATCATCGCCAAGTTCAGGAATTGGGAATTCCTTGATATCGTAGTGTTCTAAGCTTGTAAGCATAGCAGCTCTTGAAGTCTTGGGGATTTCACCGCCGGACTTTTTGCAAGAACCGTTGCAGCTGTGCGGAACTTCTGTTTTCATACTTGAAAGCACTTGTTTTACAATTGCTTCAATTTCGTTAGAATTAATAGCCATAACAGAACTCCTATTCTTTAAGTTTTAATGCTTTTAGTGCATTTCTTTTACTAATTCGTCGAACACTTTACCGCCAAAATCGGCAAGGTATGTATCCTGTTCCTCGCTACCACCTGATACACCCAGACCTCCAATGATTTTGCCGTTAACTTTGAGCGGAACGCCGCCGCCAAAAATAACAATCTGACCGTTGTTGGTAAACTGAATGCCGTAAAGTGGCTGATTGGGTTGGCTCAATGCTTTTAACTCGATGGTAGACATTTTAAGAGCAACGACGGTGTACGCCTTTTGGAAAGCAACATCGTAGCTTGCAATAAAGGAGTCGTCCATACATTCTACTAAAACCGGGCGAGCGCCGCTGTTTGATACGGCAACTACTGCATTGACACCAATTTTAGCAGCTTCAGCTTCAACCTTTTCTGCCAACTTCTTAGCGAGTTTCAAAGTCATTTCAGGCTTTGATTTTATGTTGCTTATTACATCTTCGACAATTTTTGTAATTTCACGGTCATTCATAGTAGAACCTCCGAAATTATTTGCCTAAAGCTGCAATAACTTTTTTGGTGATTTCAGAAACTAAATCGTTACCTGAATCGCCACATGTGCAGTTACCACCACAACCATGACAGCTGGGTTTACCTGCCTTAGCGTTGGGGCATACATCTGCGGGGTGCTTACCTGTCATGCCAAACTGTCTTCTGATTTCGTAGAGTTTTTCTACCTGAGCTTCAGACAATTCCTGAGGACCGCCTAACTGCTTAGATAAGAAGAGAAGCTGAGCGTAGAACTCTAAAGATTCCATCTTGTGGTAAGCAGCAAGTAATGAATCAGAATATGCGAGTGCGCCGTGGTTTTCAAGTAATACAGCATCGTAGTACTGTAAGTACTTAGAAACAGCGTCGGGAATTTCATGTGTTGAAGGTGTGCCGTACTCAGCAATCGGAACGCAACCTAAAGCGATAACTGCTTCGGGCATAATGGGCTGTGTAAGCGGAATGCCTGCAATAGCAAAGCTTGTTGCATAGATAGGATGAGCGTGAACAACAGCCTGAACGTCAGGACGTTCTTTGTAAACTCTCATGTGCATTTTGATTTCTGATGAGGGTTTAAAGCCTTTGTTTGCCTGGATTACATTGCCATCAGCGTCAACCTTACAGATGTATTCGGGTGTCATAAAGCCCTTACTTACACCTGTGGGGGTGCACAAGAATTCGTTGTCAGAGATTTTTACTGATATGTTACCATCGTTAGCGGCAACCATGCCTCTGTCGTAAATTCTTTTACCGATGTCGCAAATCTGTTTCTTGATTTCGTATTCGGATACCATTTTGCATTTCTCCTTTTCGGTTTAGAATTTATTTAATTTTTTTAATAAACACAATATCTGTTAACTATACTAATCTTACCATAGCAGGAATAGCATGTCAAGTGGTATTATGTTGTTTTTTGTGGTTTTTCTTTGGTTTTTGATAGATATTTAAGTAATTCTTCAATTCCTTCGCCTGTAACAGAGCTTACGCGGAACACTTTCTCACACCCTGCAAGCCGTAACCAACTTTCGGCAAGATCGGGACGAGCATCAGGATGGTCTATTTTTGTAACAATACCAATGACTTCACGAGTAGTCATTCCTGTAACATTCGGACTGAATAGGGTATATGGTTCAATTGCGCTGGCAAGCAAACCCACAATATCAGATTCGTAAGCGTAAAGGGCAATAGCTGCACCAAACTGCCTTGTCTGTATGTATTCGCCCGGAGTATCTATCAAAATGTTCGAATAATCAATAGCCTGTGTTTTTTCATATCTTATTTTCTCACCACGCAGCGCCTGTGTTAATGTTGTTTTACCTGCCTCGCTGCGACCGATAAGTATTAACTTTTTAATATCAGGTTCTTTTTTATTCATATCAGGTTTTTGTTATATTGCAAACTGTAAATCCTAAAACATCCCTTGTGTACTCACAAAGAGCGCGTAAGGAGGCTTCAACTTCTGAGACTGTACCGGTTACAATAAGTGTTCCGCTGAAACGGTCAACAAAGCCGATTTCTGCACCGGAGGATTTTGTTGCAATGTCTGCAATTATAATCGCAGTTTCGGCAGGAGAGATAGTTACGACACCGATAGCTGACTTAGCGTAGTCAATATTGGGGTCTAAACCTAGTTTTTTATAAAGAATCTTTTCAGGATTTGCGATTATGTGTGCTATTGTTATCTGTTTGCCGGGAACCAGTTCCTGAACTATTCTGGTTTTTCCCTTTAAACTAAGCAATTCTTCATCGTTCATAACTTAACCTCCTATCTGACAGTGTAGCCTTGTTTTTTTAGCCGCAGCCAAGAGCTTTTGCATTTTTTCCTCTGTGGGAGGTTCTAATTTCTCAAGCTCGTATGTACGACCAAGACCTTTATATTTGTCAATTCCGAATTTATGATAGGGGAGAAGGTGAATTTCATTTACATTGGGTAAGCTTTCGGCAAACCTTGCAATGGAAAGAATTTCTTCTTCTGTATCATTAAATGTAGGAATGACAGGAACACGAATTATTAATTTGTTTGCTTTTTCTGCAATTTTCTTTGCGTTTTCCAAGATAAGCTCATTAGGTCTTGTGGTGAATTGTTCGTGTTTTGCAGAATTTGTGTGTTTAATATCCATTAAATATGTATCCAAATAAGGAAGATACTTTTCAATAGTTTCAAACTTTGCAAAACCTGTGGATTCCATCGCGGTGTTGATGCCGTTTTCCTTACAAGCCCGAAGTAGCGCCACTGCAAATTCAGGCTGTCCTAAGGATTCACCGCCTGAAAGAGTAACTCCACCGCCGGAACGTCTGTAATACTGCATATCGCGTTTAATGGTTTCTAAAACCTCGCCAACAGTAACATCACGACCAACGATTTTCTTCTTACCGCCAAAATCCATCTCTTCAACATTAAAGTTTTGTGATTCGGGATTACAGCACCACTTACATCTTAAAAAACAACCTTTTAAAAAGATTATTGTTCTGATGCCGGGACCATCGTGAACGGAAAAACGCTGAATATCAAATATTCTGCCTTTTACATCATAAATACTCATATTTATTACATTCCCTGTTCTGTTCTGTTAATAATATCGTCCTGAAGTGATTTTGATAATGTTGTAAAGAGCGCGCTATAGCCAGCTACTCGAACAACCAGACCTCTGTACTTTTCAGGATTTTTCTGTGCATCAATAAGTGTTGCTTTATCAACTACATTAAACTGAATATGACTACCTTTGCGGTCAAAGTACCCACGCACTAAAGAGCAGAAGGCCTCTAAGCCTGATGTACCCTTTAGAGCTGAGGGGTGGAACTTCATATTGAACAAAGTACCGTTTGACGCAATGTGGTGGTCGAGGGTTGAAACTGAGTTACATGAAGCGGTAGGACCTGTTACATCCTTACCGGCAGAAGGTGATACACCGTCTGCCACAGGAGTAAACGCCAAACGACCATCAGGTGTTGCGCCTGTCTGTGCACCAAGCGGAACATTTGCTGAAACAGGGTACAAACCTGCCTGGTAGATACCACCTCTGGGGTTTTTGTATTTTTCAACGGGTTTTGTGTATGTATAAGCAACATCACGAGCAAATGCGTCAACCTCAGGAATGTCGTTACCAAATTTGGGAACTTCATCAATAAGCGAGCGAATCTTTTTGTATTCAGCAACCTTGGGGTTGTTGTTTGCTGATGCTTTTACAGTTTCGATAATTTCTGCGATTGCAGTGTCATCAACTTTCTTGCCAGCCTTAGCTAATTCACTTGCTACATTGATAACAATCTGCTGAATCTGCTTGTCAGGAATACCTTCACCGTAGTTGTTAGCCATAGCTTCTTTGAGTTCTGAAAGTGTGAATTTCTTTTCTTCAAATACTAACTTTTTAATAGCAAAGAGTGCGTCAGCCATGTTTGCAACACCAAATCCCTGAGGACCTGTGAAGTTGTATACAGCGCCACCTTCCTGAACAGACTTACCTCTGCCGATACAATCTTCAACCATAGAAGAAAGGAAGGGGAGAGGAGCTTTTTTCATATGTGCTATGTCAATTGCGTTATCGGAGTTAACCATAAGACTGATAAAGTAGCTTGACTGTTCTTTGTATGCGTCATATAATTCATCGAATGTTTTCATTTCAGCTACATCTTTTGTTCTAGGACCAACCTGAACGCCGTTGTCAATGCCTTGAGAGAATACCATTTCCATAGGACGACACATATTGAAAAACGCAGCGTCGTGCCAGCCGTCTGTTTTACCGCTTTTCTGAGGTTCAACACAACCGATGATGTTGTAATCTAAAGCATCGTTTAATGTGAGACCACGGTTAACTAACGCCGGGATAATAACTTCGTCATTATAGTAAGCAGGTAAGCCGATACCTGTTCTGGTTAATTCTGCCGCTTTCATCATTAAGTCATGAGGTGTACCGTTCCAGATACGGATCGAAAGTGAAGGCTGGGGAAGCATAATATGCATTGAAGCGTTGATACACATAAACGATAAATCGTTTGTCGCATCAATACCTGATGATGACTGTCCGCCAACAATAAGATTCTGGAATAAGCTATATCCTGCAAAGCCTTCTGCTGTGCCTGCATCACGAACTTTACTTGTGTCGTTTAATTTAACCCAGATACAATCCACAAGTTCCTGGGCAAATTCAGGAGTGATTAAGCCTGCATCTAAATCCTTCTTGTAATAGGGATACATATACTGGTCAAAACGACCGGGAGATACAGAGTGACCACTGCCTTCTATCTGAATAAGCATCTGTACAAACCAGAATGACTGACAAGCTTCGTAGAAGTTTTTTGCACCGTTTTCGGGAACGTTTGCACAGTTTTGAGCTATTTTAACAAGTTCTGCTTTTCTTGTTTCGTCTGTACATTTTTTAGCTTCTTCAGCAGCTAAGAGGGCATATCTCTTTGAATAATAGATTGCCGCTTCGCAAGCCTCGATAACAGCTTCTAAGAAAGCTGAGCGTTCACTGAAATCAGCTTCTGTCAGATCGTGCTTTGAAAGCTCTGCCTTAGCTTCTTCTAAAATACCACGGAAACCGATTTTTAAAACCTTGCCGTAATCAACAGTGATATGACCAACACCGCCGTATAGGTAGTTGCCCGGTGTAAATATATTGTGCTCCATAGCAGCAAGTGTAGCATCGTCCATCATTGAAAGAGCAAATTCTGAGACTGATTTGCCTTTCCAATATTTATGTACTTCACGAAGAGCTTTTTTAGATTCTTCAGAAATATAGAACGGATCAGCACTTCTTTGTTCGATAGTATCAAATTCTGCTTCCAACCAATCGTATGAATACTCTGGGAATGTCTGACAACTTCTTGAATTAACAGTAGGTGTACCAACGATGAGTTCGTCAGGACGGATTGTAACAGAAATATTCTTCAATATGTGAGCAAAAGCCGCTGAGCGTCTCTTTATCATAGGTAAAGATTCTGTGTTTTTATATGATTCCGTAAGTAAAACAGCGCGTTCGCTCTCAAGCTGTGGCTTTGCGTCTAAAAGACGGTCAACCAAACGAGCAATTCTGTCTGTTTTTGGTGCATCGTAAATTTTGTAATTATTCATATCGGTCACCTTTCTCAATTATATTTAAAATCTCATTAGTAACATTGTTAGTTCTGAATTTGCACATTCTTATAACCTCGGCATTGGCGTTATTCGCAGCAAATGTAACTCTTGCTCGCCTCAACATGCCTAAGTCGTTTAAATTATCACCGAAAGCGGCAGTTTCAGAAACAGAAACTCCGTATCTTTTTTGTACAGATTCAGCAGCAGTTCCCTTATCTATACCTGCTTTTATATATTCAGTCCAATGTGGATCTTCGTACACTTTATTTAATATACCGGACTTGATACCCAGGTTATCAAGCTTGATTTTTGCCTTTTTTGACAACATATAAAAAGCAACTTTAAAAATATCTCCTGGAATCTGAGAAACTTCATTGGAAGTTATTTTTGTTCCAAATTCATAAAATTCTTTGTCTGATAAATAGTATGTGTAGTCTTTTGCGTAAATCACCATAGCTTCGTAGTCGCTTTTGTATGTTTTTGACATACAAGCTACCTGTGACTTATTTAAGGGAGAGGAGTAAGACAGATTATTATTTTCTACAACCAAGGCTCCGTCACTGCAAATGAAAGTGACATCATTTACAATAGGTGAGAAAAGTTCCTTTAAATCAGGGTAACTTCTTCCACTTGCGATGCAGATGTTTATATTGGAAGAAAGTGCCTTTTTTATTGTTTCAAACACTTCGCTGCGAACAACATTTTCGCCACGGTTAAGAAGAGTGCCGTCAACATCACAAAAAATCATTCGGATTTTTGTATTCTCCATACCTTTCCTCCATAAGAATCCTACTTTCACACCTATACAATATATATGATAAAACATTTTTACAAGTTTGTCAATAGAAAACACAGAAAAAATAAAGAAAAAACAAGAAAAAAACTCAAAACAAAGAAAAACAAAACAACCAACTTAACAATAAAGAGAAAAATGTACAATTTTTCAATCAATAACGGCATTTTATTGGTTATTTTTACCTTAGCGCAGTAACATAAAGGTAAAACACTTGTCACACAAGATATGGAAAAATTGAATTACAAAGACTGAAAAGTGCTAAAGGTTTACTTTAAGATGAAATGACAAGATAAAGAAAAGCAGATGCCTTAACATCTGCTTTTATATCATTTATTTTTGAGTAATATATACCTTTGTACCAAGTGGAATAGTTGTTGCTAACCAGTTTATATCATCAGGTCTTAGTCGAACGCAACCGTGAGAAATCATTTTACCAACTCTACCGTCGCGATCTGTTCCGTTGTTATTTACAAGTGTGCTATGCAGGGCATATCCACCGTAAAATCTCATTATAGGTCCAACATAGTAGCCGCTATATTGCCACTTTTCTTGATACTGATGATATCTAAACTGTCCGGTAACGGTAGGTGTGGAAGGAGCGCCGATAGAACAGGGGAATTCATTTGTCAAGTTCCAGCGCCCGTTATCTCTATAAAACACATTTACAGTAAAGTTTGCCTTTGATACCCATATGAGATATGGCGTATCACTCCATACAGCTATATCATTTACATGTTTTTCTTTAATGTATTTTTTTGTAGCTGTTACGGGAGTTGTTTCAATATAACCACTGTTGCATATTATCAGTTCGCCTTTTTCATCCCTATATGCATATGTACCTATAATACATTCTTCATTTAATGCATATCGTTTGCCATAATAATCATATTCTTCCAAACCGGTGGTTGCAACAAGTTTAAACTCTTTGCCAACTTCGTATGTACCTATAGGGAAGTCTATTTCAATAATACCGGGTTCCGCCACTTCATAAATCTGATTTGATAGCCACTCATCCTCAGAAGTAAATAAATTAAATCGCAAAACGCAGGCTTCAAATTTATCAAAATCTGACTTTACCTTCACATATAGTTTGAACCCTTCTGTCGTCAGCGGAGTTTGAGCAAACGCTGTAACAGTTACCGATGTAGTTAAAACAAGTATAAGTAAGAATAAAGCGAACAGTTTTTTTCTCATGATTATAGGCCTCTCTGTGAATATAGTTTATGTATTTTAATATAGCATATATAGTTTTTTTAGTCAATGAGTTTATGATGAAATAATTTGATAAAAATTTTTTTTAAAAAAATCTCAAAAAAACTGTTGACATTTCCCCAAAAAGCTGATATAATTTCATTCGTTATCTGGGTGTGGCGCAGTTGGTAGCGTGCTTGAATGGGGTTCAAGAGGCCGGAGGTTCAAGTCCTCTCACTCAGACCAAAAGATACAGTTAGTACAAAGTACCGACTGTATTTTTTTATCTCAGGAGGATTTGAAGGGTCGGTAGTGAATGACTGCCGGTGGCAGTCAGAGCCGACCACAGCTCCGTCCGCAGACGGGCAAGTCCTCTCACTCAGACCAGAAGATACAGTTAGTACGAAGTACTGACTGTATTTTTTTATTTTAGAATTAATTTATTGACTTGTTGGAGTAGTAATGCTATAATTAAATAGAAATTTTATGAATTTGTAAGGTGTGAGTAAAATTAATATTAACAAAATAGAAAAAACCACTTTAGCAGTGCAAATAATATGTGCCGTATTTATAATTTCGGGATATTACATAAGCAGAGCCCCTATGATGATGGCAGCGGCAGGCATCTCGACAATATTTATGCTAAGTAATGCGAAATGGAGTCAAAAAATTGCCTTCCTTATGTTTATGCTGTCGTTTTCGAGTATTTTCAAATTTTCGTATGAACAAACCAGCCTTTTTATGTTTTTAAAACTTTCCGTTGTGGCAAGTTTCTTAATGCGCGACAAGGGTAAATTTGAATTTTCCTTTGTTACATTGGCAATACTTTTTGCCACATATGCAATAGTAGTAGCTGAAATAAATAATTTATCGTATATGACCGATGTTATTAATATTTTATTATGGATATTCATGGGTTATGTAATGGTTAATGTTTTGGCGGCAGAGGATCTTACTCCTGTAACAAGAAGTTTTTCAAATGCGGTTATCATAACAGGTATTTTAGGATTTTTTATAGAACAGATTCCCACATTGAATATGGAAATCAAAATCTTGGGTGTTATGGTAGAGGGGGGGTATACAACCTCAAGATATGCAGCGCTATGGACTGACCCGAATTTCTATTCTGTACTTTTAATTGCAGCTCTTTGGTTTGGATATATTGAATATAACAAGGGGCGCGCCAGTACTGTAGAATTTGCCTTAAGAAGCGCTCTGTTGACTTTCCTCGGATTTATGACATTATCAAAATCGTGTTTACTCCTTGTGTGTGTGTTCTGGCTTTATGTCATCTTAACAAAAAATAACATCAAAACAGCACACAAAGTTTTTATAGTATTCTTTTCATTTATCGCTTTGTCGATATTTATCACTTCAAATACTTACTGGCTATCTGATATGCTTTACCGATTTACAGGCGGCAAAAAAACAGGGACATACACAGCTTCTACCATAACGACCGGACGCATTGATATATGGGGAGAATATATAAAAGCTTTCCTTGATAAATTAACTTGGATTTTCGGGGAAGGTCTGCGCTCTAAATCAATACATATTAACGGTCATTTTAAAACTTCACACAATACACTTATACAGATGATTCACTATTTGGGCGTAGTTGGCAGCGCTATATATATATCTTTAATTCTTAGTGCATACAAAACCACAACCTCAAAAAATAACCGTCGGAAAAAATCCTCCAGCATTTACATAATGACACTTCTCTCACTATTTTCTACCATGTTCTTTCTTGATGGTATGTTGATAGAGATGTATTACTTTGTTTTGCCTCTTGGTTTTATTTACGCTAATTCTGTTTACAATTCCGAAGTAAACAAGGATGGAGAATTTCTTGATGAGCGTTCCATTATTTAACATAATCTTTCACAGAAGTCTGCGTTAGATTATATCTAAGAGTTAGGAGAAAAAATGACTAAATTAGAAAAAGATTTTTTAACTGTCATAAAGAATGGTTTGCACGGGACAGAGGAGAGTATCACATCTGAAGTAGATGATCTCGAGCAGTTAGCTCTCACTCATATCTGTGTTCCGTTTGTGTACCGCGGGGCGTTAAATGCAGGTGTTGCTGTTTCTGAAAAATGGAAAAATTTTATGACGGTTTCTTTTTTCAGAAACCAAAAAAATCTTCAGATCCAGTCGATTGTTTTAGAATCATTAAAAAATGCCGGTATCCCCTGTGCTATAATAAAAGGAAGTACAGTTTCTGTAAATTATCCTGAACCTATGCTTCGGACACTTGGTGATATTGATATCCTTGTTAAGCCTGAAGACTACGAAAAAGCAATAGGTATCCTGTGTGGCAATGACCGTAAAACTGAATTTGTGAAAGAACATAAATTTCATTACGAGTATGCTTTTCAAGGTGTATCAATCGAAATACACAAATATGTAACAGAGTACACAAGCCCTGAATATGGAAATATCATCGAAGAATCTATGAGTAGCGCATTGGATGAACTCCAAATTAAACAAATAGACGAATTTGAGTTTCCGTCATTAAATAACAAATTTATGGCTGCAACTCTTTTGTTACACAAACAGAGGCATTTCTTTGAAAATAGATTACCTATAAGAATGTTGTGCGATTGGACGATGTTCATAAAAAACGTTGATATTCACGAATGGAATGAGGTTGTATACCCGTTTGTTGAAAAAATCGGACTGGCTTATTTTTGTGACGCTATAACAGAAGTATGCAACAAATACCTTGGTGCTGACTGTGGCAACAAAGTAAGGCACACGACAAAAAATGAAACTATCGAAAATATAATTTTAGAATTTTTAAACGACGGCGTCATCAAGAATGACAAGTCCATTTCACAGAATATTGCTTCCGGATATTCGCAAAACGCAACAAAATCAGAAGGGAAAATAGTTCCTTTTTTTATGATATTAAACAACATAGCACGCAACGAGTTTTCTTTAGCAAGAAAATCCAAGCTTTTTCTGCCTTTATTCTGGATTTATATACCCATAAGGTATCTGTTCAGAGTATTAACAGGAAAACGCAGCAAAATATCATTTAAAACATTCAATGAAACCACACGCAGAAAATCAGACATTATAAATGAACTTAAATTAAAAGATTAAAAGTCGGTGATAACACCGACTTTTAATCTATGCAAATATTATCTTTAATTTTTTCATAGGTTTTCTGTCCTATTCCCTTTACATTCATTATGTCAGAAGTGCTTTTAAATGGTCGTTTGGTACGATATTCAATAATAGCCTCAGCTTTTTTCTCGCCGATTCCATCTAACACCATAAGAGTTTCCAAATCTGCTGTATTTATATTTATTAGTCCATGTACTTCAGGATTATAACCATCCGATGAGGATACTTGATCAATTTCGCTTTGTAATAAAACGCTTTCCTCTGATTTTATAATTACTGATTTGTCAGCTGTTTCAAAATATAGCATCAAAGAGCCTGTTATCGCAATTATCAGAATGCAGATTATAGAAAAAACAGTTGTCTTCTTATCAAAAAAGCGTGTTTTCTTTTCAATAGATTTGTCCATAAATTATCACCTTAGTTAAAAAATATATTTTAAGTATTGACATACCATAAAAATTATGATATACTCTCATTCGTTGGAAATTTAATATTTAGGGGTATAGTTCAGCTGGTAGAGCAGCGGTCTCCAAAACCGTTTGTCGTGGGTTCAAATCCTACTGCCCCTGCCAAAAAGAAACGACAATTTTTGACAAGAAAGTTGTCGTTTCTTTTTGTTCTATTATCTTTTCACTCTTCACCTTTCACTAAAGAATTGTCGTTTCTAGATAATAAATAAAAGAGAATAGAGAAGAGAAAAAGTAAAAGACGCCTATTGGGCGTCTTTTGTTAATCAATTAGTTTGTCAGCAGAAACTTTAAATACTTCTGCAATTTTTCTCAATTCTATATCAGTAACAAATCTTTTTCCGCACTCAATTCTTTGTATTGTATTTTTATCAACATCAAGACCTGCTAACTGCAATCTGTCTGCAAGTTCTCTTTGGGATAAACAAAGCCCTTTTCTTAAAACTGATATATTTTTACCACAAATATTATTCAAACCGTCAACTGATTTGTTTATAAACATATCATCACTCCCTTTTGACAGTCAGTATGCGTCAACAAGGAAATTATATGATATTAAAAGATGCGATATGACATTTACTGAATGTCATATCGCACTAAACGGTTTATTTTACAATTTATATAATTCCACTTTAATCCCGTTTTTTGTAACTTCAATTATAGCATATTCTTGTCCTATATATCCAATAGAACCCGGGTTTAGTATTTTCATTCCGTTTATTTCCTCATAAAACTGCGTATGCGTGTGTCCGTAAATACACATATCAGCATTATTTTGGCGAGCGGTAGCTTTTAATAATTCCAGTCCTGATTTAACTCGTTCCTTGTGACCGTGCGTAATGTAAATGAGGTGTCCTTCGCATTTCATAATACGATTTAATGGAGTAGTGCAAAAAAAATCGTTATTCCCACATACCGCGCATATGGAATGTGTACGCCCATACACCATTTCCAAATACTCACGGTCATCATCGACATCACCGCAAAAAATAATATGTTTTATATCACTATGGCGCTCTATAGCTTTATCCATTCCATTTGTAGACTTGTGACTGTCACTGAATACAAGAAATTTCATAGTTCCTCCAAATTGATAAATTCAATACAATTATAAGCGAAATCCTGCAAAAAGTAAATAAAAATATCATTTTATACAAAAGAAGGTTGCATATTACTACAAAAAGTGGTATAATCAAAACAATATGATAAGTTTGCACCAGATGTAGTCGTGCAAGAAAACATGAGGAAAAAATAAATGAAAAAGAAAAAATGGATATTTATGCATAAAGAGCATAAAGCTGAAGAAATAAAAAACCTCAGCGACTCTTACAACATAGCTCCTATTATTGCTACAATTTTAATGAACCGTGGCATCGCAGATGCAGATACTTTTATAACCCCATCTGAAAATGCGCTTCTAGATCCTTTTCTGATGCTCGGTATGGAAGAAGCCACTCAGCGTATATTAAAAGCTATACGAGATGGTGAAAAAATTGCCATTTATGGCGATTACGATGTAGACGGCATAACATCTACTGCCATTATGGTTAAATTTCTTCGTTCTCACAGGGCAGATGTCATTTATTATATCCCCGACAGACACGAGGAAGGCTACGGTATAAACACAGACGCTATAGATAAAATTCACGCTCAGGGTGTTTCTTTGCTCGTAACCGTGGACTGTGGAATTACCGCAGTAAAGGAAATAGCTTACGCAAAAGAACTAGGAATTGATACTATTATTACAGACCACCACGAATGTAAGGAAGAAACACCGGATGCGTACTGCCTGTTAAATCCCAAGCAACCTGGATGCAACTATCCCTTCAAAAAACTTGCAGGCGTAGGTGTAGCATTTAAACTTTTGCAAGCGCTAACATTAAAAATGCATTTTCATATGCGCGAGCTTATTG
>Ga0233360_1000083_pt1 | contig 19593 bp, 18 predicted proteins | sample ElkDunMinimDraft_20_FD_180671 | JGI IMG/M metagenome (GOLD analysis project Ga0233360, IMG submission 180671) | Fecal eukaryotic communites from dung pellets of Tule Elk in California, USA - Elk Dung A0 | ecosystem: Host-associated > Mammals > Digestive system > Large intestine > Fecal | place...
GACTGACATCGAATACCTTAACCGGCTTGAACATAGGAATCTCAATGGTCTTTTCTTCCATGATGACCCGGCCCTCCGCATCCAGCATGGGAGCTTTGGTGTCGGGGTCCAGTTTCTGTTCCTCGATCTTTTTGCGGTAGGGTGTCGGCGCAATGATGGTGATACCCCGTTCACCACGCTTCACATGACGCTCAAACTGGTCACGCCATTTGTTATAACCGGCAACCAGGGTGGCATCCGGCATCTGCATATAGATCAGCATGGTGTTGTTTACGGAATACCGGTGGAACCGGGACATGGTGGAAAGGTACTGCCGGTACTTTTCGCTTTCAAACAGTTCCTTGATGCCCTGCTCAATGCCCTCGGTGATCTCCCGCAATCGTTCTTTATTGGATTGTTTCTGTTCTGCCATGTGATTTCACTCCCTTCTCAGCAGTTCAAAAAGAAAGCCCCGGTACAGAAAGTGTCTGACACATCTGAACCGGGGCGCAGCATTATTCATTTTGGGAAGCAGCTCTGCGTTTGGGCGGACGATAGCCCCCTGCCAGCGCCCGCTCACGGGCAGCGGCCCTGCGCTGTTCATCGTAAGGTTCCCGGATATAGATGCACTTCTTGGGAACAGTGAATGACAGATTGTTCTTTTGTGTGATTTGACTCGGGTGCTTTCGGGCCAGCTCCGTTAATCTTACCAGCAGTTTCGGATCGTGGGTATAGACCGATGCCGTAGATTCCTCCTGGTTATACAGGATGATGGTTTCCTGCTCCAGCAAAGATAACTTCGTCATTTTCTGCCGCCTTTCTTCGGAGTAAACTCCAGCTTGAAATCTACCTTTTCACCGTCATCCACCAAGATAACCGTTGCATCGTAGTTTTTTCCGGTCTTTTCAGAATAACAGCCCTTCAGATGGACACGGCCATCGTTCAGAAGGGCCTGGACAACTGTCTTTGTCACCGTTTTTCGCTTTGCTTCAAAGAACCGGCTTTTCTTCCAGATTGCAAATTTGCAATCCCTGGACTGGCAAAAGAAACCTTTTTGCATTTCTGCAACAGAGCCGCCGCAGCGGGGACATTTGCCAACGGTTTCATACCGGGATGGGAATAGAACCTCTGCTCCGGGAACGGCCTGATAGGTGGAAACCAGTTCCGTCAGCATGGCGCAGATCTCCGTCATAAATTCCTCCGGTGCTGCTTCGCCACGCTCGATCTCTTTCAGCCGGTATTCCCAGTCTGCTGTCAGCAGCGGGGATTGCAGCTGTTCCGGAAGGACGGTTATCAGGGATACCGCTGTGGGAGTAGGGATCAACTGAATGACCTTCTTGGATTTTTTGCGCTCCACAAAACCGGCAGATACCAGTTTTTCCAGGATCGCCGCACGGGTTGCCGGTGTGCCCAGACCCTTGCGCTCAGCATCCTCCGGCATATCCTTTGCACCGGCAGTTTCCATAGCGGACAGCAGTGTGTCCTCTGTGAAATGCTTGGGTGGGGTAGTTTTCCCTTCCTTGATACCGGGAACCATCACTTCAAATACCTGCCCCTCTGCAACAATGGGCAGCGAACAGGCATCAGTCTCCGTATCTGCATCAGAGGTATTCTTTCTGCTGCTTCGGAATTTCTGCTCATAGGCTTTCCATCCGGGATTCAGAACGGCACGGCCCTTGGCGGTAAATTCGTGGTCAGCGCAGCGGAGTGTGACCACCGTTTCCGCATATTCATAGGGCTGGCCTACGGCGCACAACAGCCGCAGGCAGATCAGCTCCAGTACAGACCGTTCTCCGGCTGTCAGCGAATTGGTGTCCAGGCCATAGAGATTCCGGGTGGGGATAATGGCATGATGGTCAGTCACTTTCTTGTCGTTGATGACCCGCTGGGCATCCATACGGACGGCGATTCCCTGGGCAAAGGGCATGGCTTTGGCTGTTGTGTTCACCAGCACAGGCAGTGTGGACGCCATATCGGAGGTTAGGTAGCGGCTGTCGGTACGGGGATAAGTACACAGCTTCTTTTCGTACAAATTCTGCACATAGTCCAGCGTCTGCTGGGCTGTATAGCCCAAAAGCCGGTTGGCATCCCGCTGGAGGGTAGTCAGATCATAGAGTGCCGGTGCCTTTTCACTTTTTTCTCTGCGCTGAATGGATTCCACCACTGCTTGGCCATCGGCGCAGGCTGCTTGCAGCTGCTGGGCAGCCGCCTTATCCGGGATGCGTTCACTGACCGCCGTAAAATCAGAAAGCGCCAGCACTACGGTGTAGAACGGTTCCGGTATAAATGCGCTGATTTCTGCTTCCCGTTGGACGATCATGGCAAGGGTCGGGGACATGACACGACCCACATTCAGGGGATTCCCATTGCCGTACAGTACAGAAAACAGCCGGGTGGCATTGATACCCACCAGCCAGTCTGCCTTATTGCGGCACAGAGCCGCATGGTGCAAACCATCATAATCGCTGCCGGGGCGCAGCTCGGAAAAGCCCTTGCGGATCGCTTCATCTTCCATGGAGGAGATCCATAGGCGCTTCATAGGTTTCTTGCAGCCTGCCAGCTCATACACAGTTCGGAAAATCGCTTCACCCTCCCGTCCTGCATCGCAGGCATTGATGACTTCGGAAACATCGGCGGCGTTCATCTGCTCACGCAGAACACCAAACTGCTTTTTCTTATCCTTTGCCACAACGAATTGCCATTGTTCCGGAATAATGGGCAGATGATCATATTCCCATTTTGCGTACTTAGGGTCATACTGCTCGGCATCTGCCAGCCCCGCCAAATGGCCGACACACCAGCTGACACGGTATCCGTTTCCTTCCCAGTATCCGTCGCAGCGTTTCTTTGCACCGATGACGGCGGCGATTGTCTGAGCAACAGAAGGTTTCTCTGCAACCACAAAACAAAAACTCATGGTTTTTTCCTCCCTTGGTTCAAATGGGCCAGCAATTCACGATGACAGATACCCACGCATACCTGATCGACAAAGGAGCAGCCATAACAGGGATGGTCTTTGGGGAGAGTTTTGCGGTGGGGCACAGCCCCACCGCTGGGCTTTTGTGTCATCATGCGTTCATATGGACTGTCCGTAAATCGGGTCAATTCTGATCGTCCCCGCTGGTTTCGTCATCGGCGGCATCGTCATCCTCACTCTCCCAGGGGATGTCCTCATCGTCATCGTCGCCGTAGTCATAGTCATCCAGATCCGCATTGCCCTTGGTCTTGGGTTTATCTTTGAAGAACTTGATGTAGGCAAATGCGCCACCGCCGCCGATCAGCGCAAGCACCAGTATCAGAACGATGGGGTTGGATTTTGTTTCTTCCGGGTCCTCCACCGGCTCCGTGGGTTCAACCGTAGGCTCCGGTTCCGGTTCCTTTCCGGCACATTCGCTCATATTGGTGCGGCAGATTTCACAGCCCGTATGGATTGCGCCCACGGCACATTTCTCCGTGCATACGCACACCGGCGCATCGGCAGTATCTCCATCTTCAATTAGGGCCATCAGGTCCGCTTCGTCCACAAGGTTCATGAAATACACATTTTCCGTATCGCCGGTGCGGTCAATCACCAGATAGAAGTAGTTACCGTTTTTGGACTGGAGGGTGATAAACTGCTTTTCTTTCAGTTCTGTATCCTCCGTGGCATAAACCTCCGTCTGCAAAATATCATCGATCAGAGAAAGGTTGCCGCTGGGTGTGAAGCTGGACTGCTGCGGCACTTCCGTTTCCATGTTCTGGAACATCATGCTCAGAAGCAGCAGGAGCATGGTAGCATCGATTTCGCTGTTATCCTCTGCTTTTTCCAGAAGTTCCAGGTAGTCGCTGTGAACATAGCCGGTCTTTTCGGGAACCGTTACCTTGTACCAGTCACCCTCGGTGCCGATGACCGTTACTTCCTCGCCGGGACGAAGCTGGTCGATGATCTCATAATTCATGCCTGCGCCGGTGCGGAGATTCAGCCGGGAACCCTGGGTCACAACCTTTCCGGTGGTGGTGTTTTCCTCCGTATCCTCACCATCCAGCTCCCATTCCTGCCCATTGATCAAGATGGTGATGCTGCCATCCTCGGATATGGTGTAGGAAAAAGGACTGTCTTGTTCCGCATCCTCATCAGCCAAAGCATCCTCGCCGGGATCTGCTGCATCAGTTGTTGCTTCCAGACTCTGCTCACCGGCACCGTCATCGGCATAGGCAAAAGCAGACAGGGGCATGATGCCGAAAACCAGCACAGCGACAAGCAGGCAGCTTAACACACGCTTACATTTCATCATGGTATTCGTCCTCGCTTTCTCCCTGCGCTGATGCAGCAGGGGCAGATTTCATAGTCTGGATCAGTGCCGCCAGCTGGGAAATATCCAGATTGTGACTATGCACCAGTTCCAGAATATCGTTGTTCTCCAGCTCCGTGCGCTGACGAAGCAGTTCCTTCTGTCGCGCCTGAAGTTCCTCGATCTTTGCGGCATTTTTGGCATATTCCGCATTGATCTTTTTGATTTTGGGATTCATATTCAAAACCTCCTTTTAGGGCAGACGGCCAAATGCAAGGAAATGGCTCTGCCAGTAACTTGTGTTGATGTTGGCATAGGAAATGGGGTCGCCGCAGTGGATCATGCGATTGTTGCCCACATAGATACCCACATGGGAAGCACCGCTGGTGTCGTAGGTTCCCTGGAAGAAGATCAGATCACCGGGACGGGCATTGGCAGACGATACACGGGTGCAGATATTCAGCAGCCCCTGTGCGCCCAATCTGCCTACATTCCAGCCGCTGTGATTGATGACCCAGGACACGAAACCGGAGCAGTCAAAAGAGGTGGAAGGGCTGGAGCCGCCCCACACATAGGGATAGCCCAGGTATTTTTCCGCTTCCGTGATCATAGCGGCAAAGGTCGCATCCTCCAGTGCTTCCGGGGGAATATCGTAGTCGGTATACTCTCCACGCATTTCCACACCGGGGTACTCACCTTCCGGGAACAGGTCTGTGCGGTTGCCGTAGGTAGAAATGTAAGCTGCGTACATTTCCAGTTGTTCCTGGCTCATAATGTAGATGGGAAGATGGGACAGGTTGAAGTTTTCCAGCTCCACTGTGCAAATGTAGTAGGTATAGGGAACCTCTACCTCGTACTCGTATTCCTCCATAATGGGATCGCCCCAATAGTCATAGAGATATTCGCCGGTATACGGGTCCTGGGCATGACGTTCGCCGGTTTCTGTTTCTGTCCGGTATCGGGTTTCCGTTTCCACGGTTTCTGTCAAAATGTACTGCCGGTCAAACAGCATCTGAAGGGTTCCCTGGACTTCGCTCAGTGTCCACGGCCCACCGTGGTAGGCAGTCAGAATGGAAATCAGCACATGGGGGTCATGGCCGATCTCATCCAGATCAAAGTGACATTCATCGTACTCAGGGTGCAGCCGTTCATAATGATCCAGTTCATACTGCAATGCATCCTCCATGGCAGCATAAGCTGCTTCGGCTCCCAGCATATCAGCATCCTCAGATGGATAGGTGGTGGCAGAGATACCGGAGAGAACGCCCTGGAACAGCACAGAACAGGAAGAAAGGGTATTCAGCAGCAGTGCCAGGATCAGCACAAAGCCAATAGCCAGGAGAAAGCCCCGTTTATGCCGAACGAAAAAGGAGCTGACTTTCTTTGTTTCCTCGGCTGCTTTTCTGGCTCCCTTGGCAGTGGTTTGGGCTGTCTTTGCACCGGCAGCGGCAGCATCACCGGTTCGCTTGGCAGCTGCATACTGCTTCTTGATTGCCTGTTTCTGCTGCCAGCGGGACAGCGGATTGCTGGCAAGTTCCGGATTTTCCTGCAAGGATTTCTGATACAGCGCATCCACATTGGCCTTTTCCAGACGATGCTCTGCCCGTGCCGATGCCCGGTAGGGTTTCAGCTTGTGGGCATGATGGGCCTGCGTGATCAGCCGGGCCGCTCCTTCCGCAGCTTCCTCCGTCTTATGGGCAGCTTCCACACCCACATTGTCCTGTTCGCTCTCCCGGACCTCCCGGTGGACAGCACCGGCAACGGTGTTTGCCGGTGCATCCTTTGCTACATGGGTCAGCTTGGAGGGCGGCTTTTTCTTGTCCACTTCCTCAAAGCGCAAACGCACCGCAGCCTTGCCGGTGGCAGGGTCAACGGTGCGTTCTTTTACAACAGTTTTCTTTGTGGGAATCTTTGCCTGGGCAGCATCGGCTTTTTTCGCGGCCTTCTCTGCCTTTTTTACGGAGTGCTGCAATACCGGGTCAGAGCGTTCTTCGTCGGTAAATTGCAACCGGGGTTCCTGCTTACGCAAACCAGCCACCTTCGATCAGCTCGTCCATCATATTGGCCAGCTCGACACAGAGGGCCAGACCCTCCCAGCCGGTGACGGGGTGGAGCAGCACATGGGAAAGGATTCTGGACATAAGCAGCTCCAGAACCTCGTTGTCATAACCTTCCACAATCGTGTCAGGCTCCGGCTGGCACAGGACGCAGTACACCTCCATCAGACGAACAATGCCAATCTGGGCATTGTGATTGAAGCGCACATCTTTACGACGGGCTTCCCTGACACAAAGCAGGCCGCCGGACAAAGCGGCAATCAGCTCATCGTTATACTGATCCAAGGCCCTGCCGATATACTTGGTGGGATCGATTGCATTCAGTTCCTTATTCATGGGAATCATCCTCCTTCATTTCCTGGGGTTTTGTGGTCATAATGCGGTACAGTTCGGTATCCTTCGGGAACTTGTCCACGAAAGGCAGGATGACGCTGCCGTAGAACAGCAGGCCCTCACCCTCGCTGGAATGGGTAACATAGGACAACTGGTGTGGGGAGATGTTCAGCTGTTTGGCAAGAATCTGTCTGTCGCCGCCTGCCTGATTGAGCATATACACGAAGTCAGAATTTTCAAAGATGTTCTCTACCTCTCTGGATGCCAGCAGATCTTTGACGTTCTGGGTAATGCCGGTGGGGATGCCGCCCCATTTACGGAATCTTTTCCAGATTTCCACCGTATAGGCGGCTGTCTGTTCCTCCTTCAGCAGCAAGTGCATCTCGTCGATATAGTATCTTGTGGACTTATGTGCGGCTCTGTTGATGGTGACTCGATTCCACACCTGATCCTGGACAACCAGCATACCAATCTTTTTCAGCTGTTTACCCAATTCCTTGATGTCATAGCAGACGATGCGGTTATTGATGTTGACCGTAGTTCTGTGATTGAACACATTCAGAGAACCGGTAACATAGATTTCCAGCGCTGTTGCGATGTACTGGGCTTCCTTTTCATCCTGTTTCCTGAGCAGATCGTAAAGATCTTCCAGAATGGGCATTTTCTCCGGACGGGGATCGTTCAGATAATCCTTATAGACAAGGCGCACACAACGGTCAATGATGGTTTTCTGGACAGGCTGCAATCCGTCCTTGCCGCCGACGATCAGTTCACACAGGGACAGAATGAAGTCAGATTTCAGCGACAGCGGGTTTTCATCATCCGAATAGTCCAGATTCAGGTCCATGGGATTGATATAGTCACGGGAGGTAGGAGAAATCCGAATGACCTGTCCATGCAGGCGCTCCACCAGCGGCGCATATTCCGCTTCCGGGTCGCAGATGATGATGTCATCCTGGGTCACAAGGAACGCATTGGAGATCTCACGCTTGGCAGAGAAGGACTTGCCGCTGTTGTGGACGATGAGACCATTTTCCAGAACGAAGTTCAAGAATTTGGGGACAGTCAGATCATAGACCGGCTCCGGTTCCGGGAAGGTAACGAAAGAAATCCGGACAACGGTATGCCCGCCGCTGAGTTTCTGCCCCTCGGCAATCTCGTCCGCCGTCACATACTGGCCGTCTGCATCCATAATCAGATGCTGGTCGGTGCAGCGCAGGACAGTGCCATCCTTCAGGTATATCTGTTTCAGCTGGGAAACATACTTTTCGATACGGATTTCCTTCGCATGGGCGCTGACCATGGTGCCGGTATCTTCATCGAAGGCAGCAACTTCCGCTTCTGCGATACCCTCTGCAACCAGTTCCGCAAAGGTCATGGTACTGCCGTCTGCCATCCGGATTTTGGTTTCACCGGCGAAGCAGCCAGGAGTGCCCAAAATCAGACCGTTGGGGTTTTTCAGCAGCTTCCGGTCAACCATGATCAGGTTGTTGGAAAGGGCATTGATACCGTAATACAGTGCTTCGGGGCCGTTCTGGAACAGCTCCTGTGTGGTGAAAGGCACAAAGATCGCCGTGGAGCTGGTGGTGAGGCCCCGCTGGATCTCGATCAGATTCAGCCCCAGGGGCAGGCTGCTCATCAGACCTTCTTCCTGCTGGAAATCCAGACGGGTCAGCTGACAGTTGTACTTCTGTGCAATGGAGCCTGCCTGGAATACATTGTTTTCCAGCTGCCGCTGACTGTCCGCCGTATTCATCACCAGGAAGGTCACAAGGAACATACGCTCATTGCGGCTCTGCAAATCCTGAAGCAGCTTTTTGGCTTCACTGCCGTAGGTGGCAAGGTCGGAGGGGATAATGTCCATATCGTATCCGGAGCGGACAGCCTTTTTCTGCTCCTCGATCTTGGCTCGGTCCAGGTCAGTGATCTTGCGTTTCACCGTCTTGATGGCCTTCACCTGATCCAGCGACTGGATATGGAGGTTCACGATTAGAGAGCTTTCCATATCCAGGAAATCTGCCAGCATACGGTCATTCAGTTCCGGTGCAAGAATCTGGACAAAAGAAACAGCACCAAATTTCTTTCCCATGCGGAACATTTTCCCGTTTCGGAACTCGAAAGAACTCGGTGCGATAAAATCCTTGGTGGACAGACCGGAAGGGGCCAGCCAGTCCCAGCTGAACTGGAAGGGCTGGGGTTCGTCCATGTGGAAGATGCTGTGCATCTGATGCAGGCGCTGGGAACCGGAAAGGGATTCTGCACTAACGCCCATGCGCTTGAAATTGTTGATAATGTCCGTTTCGATGCGTTCCAGTCTGGGCTTTGCGGTACGCAGGCTGTCGGCATCAATGCCAAAGGTCAGATACTTGGTTTTGATCAGACCGTTGTTGCCCTTGGCCAGCTGATTTTGCAGCATGGTGGTATATTCTTCCCGGATGGAGTCAAAATCATCTCCCTGGGGAGGAATGGTGATGCTGCGGGCGAAACTGTCCTCCGATGCTGCAAGGTTCAGGAAAGACAGCTGAAACTGGATGGAACTGTCGAAGTAATTCAGGAAGTCACACCAGCTTTCAAAAATGGCGGTTTTATCCTCATTCTGGCTCAGCTGATAGTTGATATCCTGGAACTGGACCGTCTTGGTATAGTGATTGTCCGAAACACGGCAAATGCCGTCGGGCCACATTCTCTGATAGGGGATGCTGTCCTGGGCGGACTTTTCCTTTTTGCCGGTGCGGTTGGCTCTGGCGATCACCGCTTCGATCTGCTTGCGTTCACTGCGGGTCAGCTTACGCTTCGGTTTTGCGTTCTTTGCGGCGTCCTCGCCTTTGGGCGGCTGCCATTTTTTCTTTTCCGTGTACAATTTGATACACCTCCTTGTCAAGCTGCTCCTGCCGTCCCAGCAGGGCATAGAAGTTGTTGGTTTTATAGGGACGCTGCTTAGGGCGCAGTACAGAAACCCGGATGATATTGCCGATGATCTTTTCCAGCGGCTGTCCATTTTTCTCGTACATGGCCAGCAGGAAGAAAGGCAGCGCACAGACGATCATGCACATGGAAGCAGCGCTGGAACCGGCGGAATCTTTCAGCAGAAAGAACACCGGCACACCCACTGCTGCCGCAGCACTGAAGCAAATCAGCTGCCGTTTCGTCAGGTTGAACATGACCTTGGTTTTCACTTTGGTCAGGTCTTTAGGGACAGGCACATAGGCCATAATGTGACACTCCTTTCTCGGTTAGTGGGCATTGAAGATGGATTTTGCCAAACTGCCGGTCTTGAACAGGGTGAAGCACAGCAGCACGGTATACCCGACGCAGCTCCAGACAGCGGCAATGATATCCGTTTCCGTTGCGATATTGCGAATCAGCACCGCATAAATGCCGACGCAGATAATAATGAGGAATGCCTGGAAACCCAGGGCAAATAGGGACCGCAGATAGTTCTGTCCCATCTGGCCCCATTCCCGGTTGGTCATGGTTGCCATTGGGATCGGTGCCACGGATGTGACCAGATAGATCTCAATCATGCGGCCATAGGTGATGATGAAAATGCAGATGGACAGCGCCCACATGGTAATGCCGATGAACAGACTCTGAAACCACAAGCCAAACAAGGCTCCCAATTCCATTTCCATGAGCCTTGTTTCCAGATCGGTCATGGCAGAGGATATGTCAATGCTGGTGTCTCCGACAACTACACCGGATGCACCGTTGACCACACTTTGGGCCACATCGAATACACCCATGACAATGTTCCATGTGTTGGTGACGATTAGGATGGCGCAGGCTGTTTTGAAAACCCACTTGAAGAACATCCAGGTGTCTACATCGTGCATATTGTTTTTATCCATAATCAGCTGGATCAGCTCCAGCGTCATAACAAAGGCGAGGATCAGACCGGCGATGGGAACGATGACCGTTTCAGAAATGTTGTGGATCAGCGAGTAAATACCGCCGTTCCACCCCTGGGGTGTCATGCCCACCTGGGTGGTGATCTCACCAATCTCCTGATTGACATTGTCAAACAGTCCGGTCAGATTGCTGATAATGCCGTCTGTCAGAATTTCTTTCAGCCACTCGGTGATCTGTTCTTTGATAAAGTCCACTTACGATTGTCCTCCTTTCTTGCCCCTCCCACTCGGAAGTGGGAGGGGCAATATGGGGAACTCAATCAACACCGCAGTTTTTTCTGCGGGTCATTTGATTTTCCTCCTATACTTAAATTTGGTGGACTGTCTGCGGACCGGATTAGAACAGGCTGGTGAGCAGGGGAATCAGCGTGGTGCCGAGGACGATAATGCCGCCGCCAGCCATCAGCTGCTTCATACCCTGGGACTTGGAGCCGGGGTTGTCATTGCCGTAACCTTCCAGCAGGTTGACAATGCCCCATACACCCAGACCGGCACCCAGAGCGATAACGAGAGTCTTCAGAACGTCCACTGCGCTTGCAAAAAAATCCATAATTGTACCTCCGAAAATATTCATAAAAATTTTGGAGGGGTCGATTTCTCTTTTTCAGGCACTAAAAAAGACGCTGCGTTTGTTACGAAGCGTCTGCGGGGGTGTCTACCTCATATACATCGTAGACTTCATTGGCTTTGGTTTTCAGTCGGGCAGACAGGAACTGCTCTATGTCGAAAGCGTTCCGTGGATCTGCGTCGGCTGTGTATCGGTAGTTGGGGTGCTTGGTGATGTCGTACTTGTCCGACAGGAAAGGCCGCACACCACGCAGCTGGAGGATACATTTTCCTCCGTCCATGACGGCCAGTTCATCCTGGCTCATCAGGTCCTTGCCCAACTTCTGATAGTTTAGGGAGTGGGAGGTTTCCCGCCCACGGTTTTCGCCGGTATTGTAGGTGTCGATGGTTTCCTTACCCAGCACGGCAGACAGTTCCTTCAGCGTGGTCGGTTCCTTACCGCCCAAGAAGATGGAACAGTCCATATTTCCGATGATGGTATCGGCATTATCCTTGTAGATGGCTTTCAACTGGCTCTGGGCTTGCAGCACCAGACAGGCAGAGATTTCTCTGGAACGGATGGTTGCCACCAGCTTTTCCAGCTTCGGAATCTGACCGATATTGGCGCACTCATCGATCAGGCAGCGGACATGAACCGGCAGTCTGCCGCCGTAAACATCGTCTGCTTTTTCACACAAAAGGTTAAATAATTGGCTGTAACAAAGAGAAATGAGAAAATTGAAGCTGTCATCTGTATCTGACATGATCAGAAACAGGGCTGTTTTCCTGTCACCCAGGGTGTCCAGTTCCAACTCGTCGTAGGCCGTGACCTCCCGCAGCTCAGCAATATCAAAGACCGCCAGACGAGCGCCGCAGCTAATAAGGATACTTTTCGCTGTTTTGCCTGCCGCCAGCTTGTATTTTTTATACTGCCGAACCGCAAAGTGGTTGGGCTTTTCTGCTTCCAATGCGTCGAACATCATGTCCACCGCATTTTTGAACTCCTCATCGTCCTCCCGGACTTCCATGGCATTGATCATTTCAATCAGTGTAGAGAAGTTCTGTTCCTCTTTCGGTGCTTCATAGTGGATGTAGCCGATCAGCGCTGTGTAAAGCAGCGTTTCCGCTTTCACCCAGAAGTCATCACCGGCTTTGCCTTCGCCCTTGGTATTGGCGATTAAGGTCGTTACCAGCTTCAAAATATCCTTTTCGCTGTGAATATAAGCAAACGGATTGTAGTGCATGGATTTCTTGAAATTGATGGTGTTGAGAACTTTGATACGATAGCCCTCGTAAACCACCTTGCCCTGCTTGTTGCGAACCACCTTGCCGTCCTTGCCGATTTTTGGGGTTCCCCTCTGGAGCATCTTGCCGCACTCGGTCAGGATGCTGCCTTTAGGGTCGGTAATGACATAGGACGAGTGCATCTGCATCAGGTTCGGTTTCAGCCAGAACCGGGTCTTACCGGAACCGGAGCCGCCAATGATCAACACATTTTTGTTTCGGGCGGTTTTGGGGTCCTTGGGGCGGCTGTTCATGGTCAGGCGCTCCGTTTGGGTCAGAATCACATTGTTTTGGAACACAGGGTCAATGTACGGTGCGATATCCTCCTGGTTGCCCCATCGGGCGCTGCCGTATTCCATGTTCTTCCGAAATTTCCTGGCATTCTTGCTTTTGATGTAAACTGCTAACCGCAGGGCAGCTCCACAGCACAGACCAACAAGAAGATCAGCCGGGTGGAAGCTGGGCAATGGCGATTGGAACGCAGCTGCAAATCCATTCAGGATATGCAGCAGCTTCTCGGAGAAACCGGAGCCAGCAGCCAGACGATATGCCTGTCCCAGCTTGGACGCATACAGACCAATGAGCAGATACGGCAGATTCAGGATCAGGAGCTTTTTGATGTTCACATTTTTCATCGTTCCAGCTCCTTCTTCCGGGTACGGTCTGTCACAGCATTCTTGACCATATCCTTGAACTGCGCCAGCTTCTTCAGAACAGAAGGACGCTCCTGCTTCTTTACCTTTTTCGCGGAATACTCCGAAAAGGCAGCTGTCAGCGCATCCGCATCACGGGCCTTGAAGAAGATCAGATATTTGGGCGGCGATGCACTTCGGTCCTTTTTGACCGCATAATCCACACCGTATTTCCGGGCGATCCGTTCAAAGTCCCGGATGTCCGGGTCATTGATCTCAATGTTGGCAACACCCTGGTTCTGACCCACCAGTTGCTTCAGGGTCTGTTTGCCGCAGGGTTTCACAGGAGAATCCCGGCTTTTTTGCAGCTTCTTGTCTTTCTGATGGGCCATATACTTGGAAATGGCATCTTTCAGCATACGCCCGGTGAACTTTGAACCGCTGACGATCAGCGTCACCGTTCTGTTTTCCACTTCTTCCTGCATATCTCATCACTCCTTTCCTCAGATTTGCAGGGGATGCTTCCGCACTAAGGCGGAACCACCAACCGGCGCAGATAAATCATTTCATATCACTCCTTGTGCAATAATGTAACGGCAAATCCCGCAGCTGCTTTGCAGCATGATTGGCGATCCGTAACCTGCTGACAGGCGGCAGATAATCAACCGGAATACCGGAACTGGCATCCGACAGTAGCCGATGCGCTTTGATCAAAACCGTTCTGGAGATGTCATCTGTCGGTGCCTGTTCCGGAAAGAATATTTCCTGTATTTCCCACAGGGCCTTTCGCTCCTCATGGGTCTGGACATATCCCATCCGGGACCGCATCCCCAGTTTCAGAAACGCTTCCTGTAAAGATCTGGCTACCTCCCGATAAAAGTCCGACAGATGTTTCGGCTTGATCTTACCCATGGTTTTTATGCCCTCCGGAATCCTGCTGACCCTGGCCTTTCACCGTGAGAATGCCATCCAGTGTTGTAGCGGTGATCCGCAGCCGCTGGGCCATGGCAATGTCGTTCTTCACGGTTTCATCTACAGACTGTCCGCATACTACTACCACATTGCTGCGGCGCAGGTAATCCCTCGCCATGTCGATACCGTCCTTATGTTCCTGGGGGACTTCATCTTTCAGAAACAGGGGCAGAAACAGCATCGGGCAGATAGGCGAATACCCGGCATCGTACACCGCACGACAATACCGGGCAGCGTTCTCCGTGTTTTCAAATTCGTTGCTGCCCCAGGGGGCAGTGATGTAGGCCAGAGGTCTTTTCATTTCATGTTCCTTTCTCCCGGTGTCCGGGCAACCAAAAACAGCTCACAGGGAGCTGCCGTTCATATCGTGATTTACAAGAGCGGAATAATAACTGCTGATGGTAGTAGGTGCGTTATACAGGACAGTCAGCAGATATTGCTTGATATTCCGGATCTTGGTGGTGTTCTGTTTCATTCCGTCCAGGGCAAACTGGATATGCTCTGCGTTTAGCTTCAGGAATCGGGAGCGTACCACCTCATGGGGGAAGTCGCTGCCTGCAATACGGGTATTCTTACGGGTGGCAGTCACGACCTCCAGGATCAGCTCCACGATTTCGTCCAGTGTTTCCAGATCGTAAGGATTGCGTTCCCGAAGAATGTCGTACTCAATATTCTCTAAGATCAATTCCCGATAATCCATAATTTTCTCTATGGTACTCGGTTCCCTTCGCTTCGGTTCCGGTGGCAGCGCCGCCGTATTTTCCCGGAAAGGAATGGAATCGGTATTTGATCGATCTTTTATTGATTTTTGAGTATTTGATTTCTTAGTATTTAATTGCGTGGGATTTCCCGCCAACGGTTTTTCCGTTGACGGATTATCCGTTGTCGGATTTTCCGATGACGGTTCATCCAACAACGGTTCAGCTTCAGTTTCCGGTTTTTTCATCGGTACTTCATAGATGATGTACTCGTTTTTGCTGAACTTGCCGCTGGCATCGGTGGTCTGGCGGCGAATCACATATCCCTGTTCCTCCAATTCCCGTAGGGCGGACCGGATGGCGTCCTTGCTCTCCGGGTTGATGGCACAAAGGCCGGACAGGGTGTAGTTCCACTTCTCCGGCAGGGAAAGCATCTGAGAAAGCAGCCCCTTTGCCTTTAAGGACAGGTTCTCATTTCTCAGGTGATGGTTGCTCATTACGGTGTAATTGCCGGTCCGTTCCACACGAAATGTAGGCATTGACTTCACTCCTCTCTATTTTGGGCATAGAAAAAGCCACAGTTTGATAACTCCAAAACTGCGGCTTAATAGGGATTATTGACTCGCCAGCGGCGATAAAAATAACTGTTCAGGTCAATCAAGGGCTGAAACTTGGGTTCTTGATTCAATGCCTGTTCCAGCATTGACAGAGCTTCCGCACCGAAATCAGCATTCAGTTCATACAGGCAGCCGTAATGATCTTCCACAGCTTCCCGAATGGCTCGCTCAGTATTCATACACAATCCTTTCTGCGATGTTTTTTCTTCGGAAAAATAATATGTCCTTCGATGATGTGGGCGTATTTCTTGATTTTGATTTCCTGGCGCTTATGGCTTGCCAGAGCATCGGCAAAGTCTTTTTCATCCAGGAACAGCCGAACCTCGTCACCCCAGGCCCCATAGGGGCTGTCCTGGACGCGAATATCAAACTCAATCATGTGACGGGTCTTGTCCTGAAAACGCTCGACGGCCAGAATGTCATGGCCTTTCAGCTCCTTTGCAGTAATATCCAGCATACGCATGGACTCCTTTCATCGTTGATGCTGTTGCTGTCGCTTGCGCTGCCATTGTTCCAGCAGCTTGATAATGGTTTCCTGCATCCTTTGGGGCGTATAACTTTTTGGAAAGTATTTCCGCAGGGTATCGGAGGAAAAAGAAACTTTATCCAGCTCTCCTTTTTTAATCTCTGACATGACTTCCAGCATGGTATCTTCATTCAGGGTTCCGTCCTGGCTCATTTTCTTCATGCGCTGGGCCTGGGACAAAGAAGGGGTGGCCTGCTCATAGTCCATGGTGGTCAGAAGCATTTCCTGTTCTGCTTTTTTCAGAAAGGACAGTTCATACGCAGGATTCAGCGCAATCTTCTTTTCGTCCACCATATCCAGCAGCGGCTTGATCAGCTCTGTCAGACGGATATATCGCTGAACTTGATTGCGGCTGGAACCGACCTGTTGGGCAAGCATTTCGTCTGCCCGCAGCTTTGTCCCAACTTGGGACGAAGTGGTTTCCAGTCGCTTGCCCTGGTGCTTCATGGCATCCAACTTCATCTTATAGGCAAAGGCTCGTTCGCTGGGCAGGATATTTTCTCGCTGAAGGTTGCTGTCCACCATTATGATGATTGCAGCATCATCGTCCATATTTCTGACGATCACCGGCATGGTTTCTTTTCCGGCCAGCTGGCTGGCCCGGTGCCGCCGGTGGCAGGCAATCATTTCATAACCGCCGTCAGGATCAGGTCTGACGATCCCAGGAACAAGCACACCGTATTGGCGGATGCTGTCTGCCATTTCCAGCATGGCATCATCGTCCTGCACCTTGAATGGATGTCCCTCAAATGGATGAAGCTGCGTAAGAGGAATTTCCACAATCTGCTCAACAGCGGGGCCATGAGTAGATGTGGAGGGTTCTATCTGGCTGCCGTTCAATTCCGTCACCTCCGTTTTTGGGCAGAAAAAAAGACGCCCATTTTACAATGAACGTCTTATCGATAGTTAGATTTTCGTATTCAATTATCATAGCTGGCATGAAATATCAGAGTTTGAACCAGGGGGCTGAACACACATCACAACGGTTCATCTTTGCCTCTAAGACTGTTGGATTGCCCCTTAATTTCCCTTGATTTTTCCCTTACCAGCGTTCCCAGAGCGGTTAAAAGGCTATAATAGGGAATAAGCCTTTATAACTCGTACTGTTCAATAAACCCTTGAAAAATCAGGGCTTTTCAAAACCGAAACGGCAAGTTATAATGTGCTGTAACACGGGGTAAAAACCCCTTTTTCGAATTGGCAATTGTCGGACAGTTATGCATGGGGGCTTTACACGGCAAATCCTCAAACAATAAAGGCTCTCGAAAATAGTACTATGCGACAGGTTAATGTGAGGTTGATTAATCGACGATTTAAGAAAATTTCACCATACTTAGATGATCTATTAGCGAATGATTGGATAAGTAGTTACACGCCCGGAATGGTAAACACCCAATTCCATATAGATCACGGGAATTTACCCAAAAAGATTGCCGCGGCTTATGCAGATGGAAAATTTCCTTTAAACCAAAAGTTACCTGAAGGGCATGAATGGTTGGCTATCGTATTCTCTGATCAACAGCCATATTTGAAAAATGAAAATCAATTGACTATGTATCTGGAGTATTCAAAGAGTGTGCTTGTGCATGCTTATTCAATGATGAACATGCGGGACCATGGTTGGACCAGATATACCGAAGAGGAACTTTCGTTTTTAAGTAGATTTGTTTTTCCGAATTGCCGAGTTTTAGATGTAGGCTGTGGAACGGGGCGATTAACGAATGGTTTGGCAAGAAAAGGAGCAAGTGTACACGGAATCGATTTCTCAAAAAAACAACTGGAGATTGCTGAGGAAGCAAAAGTAGAAGATGCTTCATTTCAATTAGTAGATGCTCGTAAGTATTCAACAAGAAAGAAATATGATCGAGTAATCTGCATGTATGATGTTGTGGGTTCTTTTCCTGACGAGAAAGATAATTTACGAATTTTAAAAAAGATATACAAAAACTTAAAACCTGGTGGAATTGCTGTTCTTTCTGTTATGAACATGGAATTAACTAGAAAGAATTGCCAAATTAAAAAGAATGTGGTTCCAGACATATATGGCAGTATTGATCGATTATTGCGTTTAAATGGGTCTAATACCATGCAATCCACAGGGGATGTGTTCAATGGAGAGTTTATTATAATCGATGACTCAACAGGCCTGTGTTATAGAAAGGAACAGTTTTTTTCAGAAAACTATTTACCATTAGAATACTTAATCCGGGATAGGCGATATACAAAGCAAGAAATCTCCCGATTGGTTCAAAAAGTGGGCTTTGATGTTGAAGAATGCTATTGCTTTCGTGCAGGATTCCTCGAAGATGAACTAAAGTCAACAGACCCACATGCGAAAGAAATATTGGTTGTCGCCAGGAAACCTAACAAGGGAAAGTTTTTTCATTGATGTAGATGTAGAAACAAGGAGTGTTTTATGCATTTTACAGAGGATATGTTTGAGCAGGCCGTCATAGAGCTGTTCGAAAATATGGGTTACACCCACATCTACGCCCCAGATATGGAGCGCGATTATTCCAGCCCCATGCTGGATTCTGTTCTTATGGACAGTCTCGTGAAGCTGAATAAGGACCTGCCTCTGGATGCTATCCTGGAAGCGGTGAATAAGCTGCGCAATTTTGACACTGGCAGTCTGCTGCAAAAGAATATGCAGTTCATGGAATACCTGCAGAACGGCATCCCAGTCAGATACTTCGTTAAGGGTGAAGAACGCACATCGATCGTGTATTTGATTGACTACAACGCCGTAGACAACAATAGCTTCTGTGTGGTCAACCAGTTTACATACATCGAGAACGGCAACAATCGACGCCCCGACATTATCCTGTTTATCAACGGATTGCCGCTGGTGCTTATGGAGCTAAAAAGCCCGTCTAAGGATGAGGTCAATGCAGAAAACGCGTACAACCAAATCCGCAACTACATGCAGGACATACCCTCCATTTTCAATTACAACGCCATCTGCGTGATCAGTGACCTTACCACAAACAAAGCAGGTACCATCACCTCCGGCCTCGACCGTTTCATGGAGTGGAAAACCAAAGACGGCAGCTACGAAAATACCGCATACGCACAGTTCGATACCTTCTATGAAGGCATGTTCGACAAAGCGCGTTTGTTGGATATTATCAAGAACTTTATCTGTTTCTCCGTGGAACAGGCCAAGGCATTCAAGATTCTGGCAGGATATCACCAGTACTTCGCTGTACGCAAGGCCGTGGAGAAAGCAAAAGTCGCTACCAAGAGCGACGGTAAAGGTGGCGTGTTCTGGCATACACAGGGCAGCGGCAAGTCGTTGTCCATGGTCTTCTACGCTCACCTGCTGCAAGAAGCGCTGGATAGCCCTACCATTGTGGTCATGACGGACAGAATTGATCTCGATGATCAGCTGTACGCCCAGTTCTCCAAGTGCGCTGCATTCCTGCGTCAGACACCAGTGCAGGCAGAAAGTAAGGTGCATCTGAAAGAACTGCTGGACGGTAGATCAGCCAACGGTATCATCTTCACCACCATGTTTAAGTTCGAGGAACGCGAGGAACCGCTGTCCACCCGCCGCAATATCGTTGTCATGGCAGACGAGGCACACCGTGGTCAGTATGGCATGGATGAACGTGTGGTCATGAGTGAAAATGAGCAGGGCGAAACTGAAGCAAGAATCGTGGTCGGAAACGCTCGTATTATCCGCGATGCCCTTCCCAACGCAACATTCATCGGATTTACAGGTACGCCTGTATCCTCCAAAGACCGTAACACCCGCGAGGTGTTCGGTG
>Ga0233360_1000084_pt1 | contig 19202 bp, 23 predicted proteins | sample ElkDunMinimDraft_20_FD_180671 | JGI IMG/M metagenome (GOLD analysis project Ga0233360, IMG submission 180671) | Fecal eukaryotic communites from dung pellets of Tule Elk in California, USA - Elk Dung A0 | ecosystem: Host-associated > Mammals > Digestive system > Large intestine > Fecal | place...
AAGTGTTGGTGGTGAGCCAGTTTACCCTCCATGCTTCCACCAAGAAAGGCAACCGCCCCTCTTACATCCGTGCAGCCAAGCCCGACATCTCCATACCGCTCTACGAGAAGTTCTGTGCCGAGCTCTCCGCTACCCTCGGAAAGTCGGTGAAAACGGGCGTTTTTGGTGCCGACATGCAGTGTGCCCTCATCAACGATGGCCCCGTAACGATATTTATGGACAGCAAGAACAAGGAGTAGCATAGGAGAAAGATGACCAAGGCTCTCCATAGATAAGTATACAGAATAAATCGGGAAGGGGAATAGCTATGGCAATGTGGAATCCTTGGCGAGGCTGCAAGAGATGTAGCGAAGGCTGTTTGCACTGCTATATTCACAAAGGAGATGCGAGGCGCGGTATCGACACGAGCGATATCGTGAAGACAAAAGATTTCATGAAGCCCATTGAGCGTCTGAGAGACGGCAGCTACAGGATGAAGGCCGGTTTGGTTTATACGTGCTTCTCTACCGATTTCCTCATCGAAGAGGCCGACTGCTGGCGTGCAGAGTGCTGGAGCATGATTAAGGAGCGAAAGGACTGTATATTCCTATTCTTGACCAAGCGGATAGAGCGATTCATGCAGTGTGTTCCCAATGATTGGGGCGACGGTTACGACAATGTCGTCGTATGCTGCACTGTGGAGAATCAGAAGAATACTGACTATAGATTGAGGATCTTTGAGAAGCTCCCCATCAAGCATAAATGCATCACGGCCCAGCCCTTGCTTGAAAAGATTGCTCTCGAGCGCTATCTTGACAATGTAGAACTTGTTGTCGTGGGTGGAGAGTCAGACACCAATGCAAGGTCTATCGACTATTCCTGGGTGCTTGACCTTAGGGAACAGTGTATCCGTAAGAATGTCGCCTTTGAGTTTAGACAATGCGGAACACATTTCATCAAAGATGGTAAGCTATATAAGATACCGACCAAAGATTTATGCCGACAGGCGAGAAGGGCGGGTATTAACATTGTAGTCAAATAGATAGGAAGTAATAATCTGTGTGTTGCCCAAAACGTGATTACCCCTCCGTTTCATTATGCTAAAACGAGTTCTGCTCATCATACTTTGTTGCTTATTCACTCACTTATGATTATCTTTAGTGACTGCGTCACAGAAGGTACTTGCGCTCGCTAAGAAATGCTCATGCAAGCTTGGCATTTCGCTCGCTTATTCGTACCTTTACGATAAATCGTGAAGATAATCCGCGTTCGTTGTAAAAAGTTTAAGTAAACTTGACTTTTCACTCACTTATGATTATCTTTGTCAAGCCTTAGAAGGAGTCGCCGGAATAGTTCTGCAGCCCTCGAATAGGCAATCAGTGAGTTTATGAACTGGATTTTCTTGGTGGTTGCAGGACTGTGCGAGGTGGGGTTCACCTACTGCCTCGGTCGTGCAAAGTTGGTGACAGGTATGGAGTGGTGGCTCTGGATGGGCGGATTCCTGACCTTTACGTTTGTCAGTATGGGACTGCTTGCAAAGGCTACGCAGACTCTACCCTTGGGTACGGCCTATCCCGTGTGGACGGGTATCGGGGCAGTAGGGACGGTCATCGTAGGTATCCTATTCTTCGATGAGCCGGCAACGTTCTGGCGTATCTTCTTCATTTTCACGCTCATCGCCTCTATCATAGGGCTCAAGATGGTGTGAACACAATGTTGCTATCAGGGTTATCGTTATAGCAGGTCGAAACCGTCCATAACGGAGCCTCTCTTCTCTAACAACAGCAGATACCGCTTGATGTCCAGACCGCAGGCAAAGCCTGTGAGTCTGCCGTTTGCCCCTATCACACGGTGACAAGGCACGATGAGCAGCAGAGGATTCTTGTTGCAGGCCATCCCCACAGCACGGCTTGCGCCAGGGCTTTCCAGCCGGGCGGCAAGCTCTCCGTAGGAGCGTGTAGAGCCGTAGGGAATCTGTTGCAGCGCCTGCCACACACGCAGTTGGAAGGGAGTGCCCTCCATCCGTATGGCAAAGTCCATCTGCCGGCGTGTACCGTTCAAGTATTCCGTTATCTGCCGCTCCGCTTCGCACATGAGGGGACTGGGAGGAGAGGAGGCATCGCAACGGTCAGTCAGTGCGATGTGCGTGATGGCTCCCTGCTCCTCGGTGAGCCGAACGATGCCGATAGGACTGCTGAAGGTGTATGTGACTGGTGTCATCAATATGTGCTCTATTAGGATACAAATATACTACTTTATTGGTTGTGAGCTATTGTAAAGGTCGCCTTTTTTATAATAATGTTGATTATATAGTATTTTTCTATATCTCTGCACACAAAACAACTCGAAAGAATATGGCCAAGAATAAGCATAAAAAGAAGATATATACCTTTGCTGTTTGTCGAAAAATTGTTGTATAATCAGCCAAATCCATTAAAAAAAAAGAGATTTGGCTGATTATACAATGTTTTTATATATATTTGCGGAGATAAAAACGTAAGGTTATGATTATCGGTAGAGAAAAAGAACAAAAAGTCCTGCTTGCAGCAGCACAGTCAGAATACTCGGAGTTGGTAGCAGTATTTGGTCGCAGACGTATTGGTAAAACTTATCTTATCCGTGAAACCTTTGGCTATAAGTTTACCTTTCAGCATACTGGTCTGGCAAAAGGTAGTACAAAGGACCAATTGTTTAGTTTTGGTATATCGCTTCGTGATGCTGGTTATGATGATTGTCCAATACCTAAATCATGGTTGGAGGCATTCAGTCTGCTTTCACATCTCTTGAGAGATTCTTCAGATGAGAAAAAGATTATATTTCTTGATGAACTCCCATGGATGGATACGGCACGTTCTAATTTTATCTCAGCTTTTGAGCACTTTTGGAATGGTTGGGCCTCGGCACGAAAGGATATTATGCTTATCATCTGTGGCTCTGCTACCTCGTGGATAATCAACAAGGTTATTAACGATCATGGTGGACTGCACAATCGTGTAACGCAGCAAATTGCTCTCCAACCCTTCACACTGCGTGAATGTGAATTGTTTGTCCAGAGCAAGGGAATTGAGATGAGTCGCTACCAGATAGCAGAATGCTACATGGTGCTGGGAGGTATTCCTTTTTATTGGAATTTACTTGAAAAGGGAGTGAGCCTATCTCAGAATATAGACAATATGTTTTTTGCTAAAAATGGAAAGCTGACTCATGAGTTTAATCAACTCTATGCTTCGCTATTCAAATCATCTGAGCAATATATTGATGTAGTGAGGGTTCTTGGCAATAAAAAGATGGGAATGACTCGTGATGAAATATTAGGAGCCATTCATGTGCAAAGTGGTGGAACGTTGAGCAAAGTTCTTGATGAACTAGAGTGTTGCGGATTTGTACGAAAATATAATGGTTATGGTAAAAAGAGCAAACAAGCCATTTATCAACTAATTGACAACTATACGCTCTTTTATTTCAAGTTTATCCAGCGAAATGAGAATAATGACGAACACTTCTGGTCTGTGTCCATAGATTCAGCTATGCATCGTGCCTGGAGTGGATTGGCTTTTGAACGTCTGTGCATGGTGCATGCACAACAGATTAAAGACAAACTGGGTATATCCGGAGTATTGAGCAATGTGTATTCGTGGCGTAAAGAAGCGGATGAGAATAGCGATGGTGCGCAAATCGATTTACTTATAGACCGTAATGATCAAGTTGTAAATATATGTGAGATGAAGTTTTCTCTATCCGAGTTTGTCATTACTGCAGAATATGAGCAGAGACTGCGTAACAAGAAAGCTGTCTTCATCAATACCACAAACACCCGTAAGGCTGTACATCTGACTATGGTAACCACTTATGGGATTCACCCAAACTCCCATTCAGGCATAGTACAGAACGAGGTGACCTTAGATGACTTATTCCGATAAGAAATCAGTATATTCCTATCTATGAACACTTCCTTTCATTCCGAATGGTCGGCCGAGCGCATGGCCTTATTGGGTCGTATTCACGAACTAATTGATATGTTGTGGGGATAATCTCCTTTCTATCACGACATCAAGGGATCTTTGCACAACCTGAAGTGCCCGTATAGGCTTGCCTCACCAATGCTATCAGTTCTATACAGAAGATATGGGCGATTCTGTATATGCCATATTCTTAACGAAAGTTAAAAACACGATTGCTCTTGACTCGTACCCTACGGAAGCATTTAACTTTGTCGGCGTAATACAAAGAAGCTGTTTGAATTTTATTTTTAGTTTAGTTGAAAAGACTTTTTGAGTAGATTTGTACTCTCGGTTCGCAGCAAATAGTGGTCTATTTGCAAGAACGGAGAGGACAAAGATGCCAAAAAGGATCTCAAATAAACAGAAAAGTATCTTCTTAAACTTATTAGCGGTAAAATCCAAACAGCTTCTCATTGCGCAATAGACTGTTACAAATGAGTGAAATGAAAAGATTATTGAAAATCGGAGAGTTCTCCAAGCTGTGTCGCGTCACTGTACGTACCTTGCGGCACTATGAAGAACAGGTGATGCTTTTTCAATATCGTTCGAAGGCCAGTTTTCCTGTCACTCTGCCATAACTTTTCTGCTATTCCACCCCGCCGCTGCGCCTATATTCGGTGGGCGACTGCCCTGTCTGGCGGCGGAAGTAGCGGCAGAAGTAGGAATCGTTGGGGAATCCTAATGCGTCGGCTACGGCAGAGACGGTCTTCGCGGGGTCTCTGAGGAGGATACGGGCATCGAGCACTACGGCCTTGTCTATCCACTCCGAGGCAGTCTTGCCGCTCACCTGCGTCACGGCCTTGCTGAGGTACTGAGGGGTCACACAGAGGCGGTCGGCATAGTAGGCTACGGGTTGCTTGCCGGGGCGGCAGGCTGCAAGCTCGGCCATGAAGCGGGCATAGAGCATCTCGGCTGCCGAGCGTGCCGTATGCTCCTCATCGCCGCCGGGCAGCGTGGCCACGTGGCGGAGGAGCGCTATCGCGAGCATGTCGGCCACCTCGGCGCGGTAGGGCTCCGCAGAGGCTATGGAGTAGATGGCGTGGAGCAGCAGGGTGATGTCGTCCCAGTCTTTCGGTGTGGGGTGCCGCTTCACGAAATGGCGGCACTGCAGCAGGTGCTGCTGATGCCTCTCGGGCACGAAGGCCATAATCTGCCCCTGGGTGTCGGGCGCCACCTCAAATATCTCTACATAGGTGTTTTCGGGTAGGATGAGGATGTCGCCACCCACCACCACATGCTCGGTGAAGTTGATTTCGAGGCGTGCCTCCCCCGAGAGCACGCGCAGCAGGCGATAGTCCTTCACGATGAGTGGGAAGCGCACCTTGTCGAACAGCTGAAGCCCCACCTTGTTGACCGCCATGTCGAGGTTCATGGCCAAGCGGTCACGGATGAGCAGCTGCTCAAAGCGCACCGCTGACTTCTTGATGATGGAGGAGATGAGCTCAATGTCCAGCGGGCGGTAGCGTTCCTTATCGTTCTTCATAATTCAGCCAATTTTCACCGCAAAGATAATGAATATAGCCTGAAATATGCTCTTTTTGCAAAGAATGATTACAAAAAGGACATTATCTGCCAAGAATAGACAATGCCGGTACGGAGAAGAATGGCGTACTTTGCAGCGAATGATTGGGTTTATGGAATCAAAAGCTCCTAACTCATATAATATTACAACCTATGAAACGAATATTGCTATTGACCTCGCTGCTGGCTTCGCTGGCAGTATGTGCACAGCCGAGTGTGGAGCGGTGCAAGGAGATGGCGCGCGAGCACTATCCGCTCATCAGACGGTATGGGCTGATAGAGCAGAGCCGTGACTACACGCTGAGCAATGCCGCCAGGGCGTGGCTGCCGCAGGTGACGCTCTCGGGGCAGGCCACGCTGCAGTCCGACGTGGTGAGCTGGCCCGAGGAGTTCGAGTCGATGCTGGCCATGCAGGGACTTGACATGCCGGGCATACGCCGCGACCAGTACAAGGTGCAGATTGATGTGCAGCAGACTCTCTGGGATGGCGGGAAGAGCCGTACCGACCGGGCCATCGCCGAGGGCGAGGCCGCGCAGGAGCGCATGAGTACCGAGGTGGAGCTGTACGCGGTAGACAGCCGTGTAGAGGACATCTACTTCGGCATACTGCTGATGCAGGAGCAGCAGCGGCAGATAGGGGAGATGATGCAGCGCCTGCAGACCAACCTCGACCAAGTGAATGCCCTCGTGGAGAACGGGATGGCCATGCAGGCCGATGCCGATGCCGTGGAGGTGCAGCTGCTGACGCAGCGCCAGAGCCTCGGACAGGTGGAAGCCCGCCTGCAGAGCTTCCGCCGCATACTGGGCCTCTTCATCGGTGAGGAACTGGGCGAGGCACTCCTGCCCATGCCTGTGGCCGAGGAGCCTGTGGGGTACGACTCTGAGCGCCCCGAGCTGCAGCTGATGGATGCGCAGATGGCTCTGCTGCAGGCACGTGAGCAGATGGTCGACGTGTCGCTAGCTCCGCGTGTGGCACTCTTCGCGCAGGGCTACTACGGCTATCCGGGACTCAACATGTTTGAGAATATGGTGAGCCATCGATGGACGCTCAACGGCATTGTGGGGGTGCGCATGAACTGGAACATCAGTAGCCTGTATACGTCGAAGACATCGCGTCGGCAGCTGCAGAACGCACGCGACAATGTGATGCTGCAGCGCGAGGTGTTTGCCTTCAACAGCCGCTTGCAGGCCGAGCAGGAGAGTGCCGAGGTGCGCCGCATACGTGAGGCCATCGCTGACGACGATCGTATAGTGGCACTGCGCAGTCGGGTGCGCGAGGCTGCCGAGGTGCGCTTGCAGGAGGGCATGATAGACACGCACGACCTATTAGGCAAGATCAGTGACGAGACCTCCGCCAAGATAGCTCGCAGCACGCACCAGATAGAGCTGGTGAAGGCCATTTATGATTTGAAGCATACGTTAAATAGATAGGATTATGAAAAAAGAAATATATACAATCATTGCCGCCCTGATGTGCGGCGCATGTGCCGACAAGGCTACGTACGATGCCTGCGGCACCTTTGAGGCCGAGGAGATACTGGTGTCGTCGCAAGGCACCGGACAGTTGGTATGGTTCGATGTGCGCGAGGGTGCACAGGTAGAGCCGGGTGTTGTTTTAGGAGTGGTCGACACCATACAGCTGCATTGGCAGAAGATGCAGTTAGAGGCACAGGCCGAGGCCATCCGCAGTGCGCGTCCCGACATCCGCAGTCAGCTCTCGGCTATAGAGAGCCAGATCGCTACGCTCAAGTCCGAGAAGCAGCGCATAGAGAAGTTAGTGGCCAAGAATGCCGTACCCACCAAGCAGCTCGACGACCTTAACGCTCAACTGCAGGTGCTCGAGAGGCAGCGCGTGGCTCAGCAGACCGCCCTGTCGGGCAACACCTCGGCAGCCGACTACAATGCCGAGGCCATAGCCGCGCAGATAGCCATCGTGGAGGACCGCATTGCCAAGTGCTGCATAGCATCGCCCATCAGTGGCACCGTGCTGGCCAAGTACAAGAGTGCAGGCGAACTGGTGAGCATGGGCACACCGCTGATGAAGGTGGCCAACCTCGATGCGATGTACCTGCGTGCCTACTTCACCTCCGACCAGCTGGCCACGCTCAACCTCGGCGACGAGGTGGAGGTAACAGCCGACTTTGGCGGCGACCAGCTGTATGCCTACAAGGGTACGGTGATGTGGATAGCATCGGAGAGCGAGTTTACCCCCAAGGCCATACAGACACGCAACACACGCGCCAACCTCGTGTATGCCGTGAAGATTGCCGTAGAGAACGACGGACGCTTGAAGGTGGGGATGTATGGGGAGACAAAAATAATTAACAATTAACTCCGTTGAAGTTGCTCCGCTCGGTAGAGCCTGCAAGCAGTCTTTACTCTCGCTTATACGCAACTTTGGCAATTAAAACAGACCCTCAACTATCAATCCTCAACCAACATGCCATCCATCAGAGTAGAAAACATATCGAAGCGCTACGGCACATTCACTGCCCTCGACGGAGTATCCTTCGAGGTGGAGCGTGGCGAGCTCTTCGGACTCATCGGTCCCGACGGGGCAGGCAAGACCACGCTGTTTCGCCTGCTCTCCACGCTGATGCTCCCCGACGGAGGCAGCGCCACCGTCGACGGGCTAGATGTCGTCACCGACTACAAGTCTATCCGGCAGATAGTGGGCTACATGCCTGGGCGCTTCTCGCTCTACCAGGACCTCTCGGTGGAGGAGAACCTGGAGTTCTTTGCCTCGCTCTTTGGCACCACCATTGCCGAGGGCTACGACCTCATAGCCCCCATATACCGGCAGATAGAGCCCTACAAGACGCGCCGTGCCGGACGCCTGTCGGGCGGCATGAAGCAGAAGCTCGCCCTCTCCTGTGCCCTCGTGCACAAGCCCCGCGTGCTCTTCCTCGACGAGCCCACCACGGGTGTCGATGCCGTGAGCCGCAGCGAGTTCTGGGATATGCTCCACACCCTGCGCCAGCACGGCATCACCATCCTCGTGTCAACCCCCTACATGGACGAGGCCAGCCGTTGCGACCGCATAGCCCTCATCAACGAAGGCAAGATATTGCGTATCGACACCCCCGACCGTATCACCGATGAGGGGGCAACGCTCGAAGATACATTCATCAGACTAATCCAGGAGGAGTATGGAAAACATCATATCGGTTAGGAACCTCACCAAGCAGTTCGGTGCCTTCCGTGCGGTCGACAACATATCGTTCGATGTGGCACAGGGCGAGATCTTCGGCTTCCTCGGAGCCAATGGCGCCGGCAAGACCACTGCCATACGCATCCTCTGCGGACTGAGCCGTGCCACCTCAGGAGCGGGCAGCGTTGCCGGGTGCGACATCATGACACAGAGCGAAGACATCAAGCGCAACATCGGCTACATGTGCCAGAAGTTCTCCCTCTACGAGGACCTCACCGTGCTGGAGAACATGGAGCTCTACGGAGGCATCTACGGCATGCACCGCAAGGAGATACTCGCCAAGGCCGAGGCCATGCTCACCGAGCTCGAGTTCTGGCATCATCGCCACGACCTCGTGCGCAGCATCCCTGCCGGATGGCGACAGAAGCTGGCCTTCACCGTGGCCAACCTGCATGCCCCCAAGGTCATCTTCCTCGATGAGCCTACGGGCGGTGTCGACCCCCTCACGCGCCGTCAGTTCTGGGGCATGATACGCCGCGCCGCCGCTGCCGGCACTACCGTGTTTGTCACCACCCACTATATGGACGAGGCCGCCCTGTGCGACCGCGTGTCTATCATGGTCGACGGGCGCATCATGGCGCTCGACACGCCCGAGGCGCTCATCAGCAAGTACCAAGTAAGAACGATGGACGAGGTGTTCCGCACCCTCGCCCGCAATGCTGTAAGGAATGAATAGATTTGCCCATTTCGTCAAGAAGGAGTCGCTGCATATCCTGCGCGATGTGCGCACCATCCTCGTGGTTATAGGCATCCCCATCGTGCTCACCCTGCTCTTCGGCTTTGCCATATCCACCGATGTCAACAACATCAACGTGGCTGCCTGTGCGCCCCATCGTACGGCCGCTGTGCGCGATGTCGTGTCGCGTGTCAGCCACACGCCCCTCTTCACCTTCAAGGGGTATGTCGCCCCCGACGAGATCGACAAGGTGCTGCGCACCGGCACTGCCGAGGCCGTGATGGTCTTTGCCGACGACTACGACCGCCTCGTGGCAGGCACCGCCGAGGTGGCAGGCTGCGGCGTGCAGCTCGTGCTCGACGGCTCCAATCCCAACGTGGCCGCCTCGGCCTCGGCCTACCTCATGCAGACCCTCAGCGGCGTGGCTGCTGCCTCGCCCGTCGATACCCACATCCTCTACAATCCCCAGATGAAGAGCGCCTACAACTTCGTGCCCGGCATCCTCGGCATGATCTTCATCCTCGTGTGTGCCATGATGACCTCTATCTCCATCGTGCGCGAGAAGGAACTGGGCTCCATGGAGGTGCTGCTCGTGTCGCCCGTCAAGCCACTGTGGATTATCGCCGCCAAGATGATACCCTACTTTGCCCTCAGCTGCATCAACCTGCTCTCCGTGCTGCTCATCGCCCGCTATGCCCTTGGCGTACCCATGACAGGCAGCGTGGGCGGCATTCTCCTCATCTCGGGCATCTACATCGCCCTCTCCCTCGGCCTCGGGCTGCTCGTCTCCACCGTCACCGACAAGCAGATGGTGGCGCTGCTCATCTCCGGCATGGTGCTCATGCTTCCCATCATGATGTTCTCCGGCATGCTCTTCCCCACCGAGAACCTGCCCCTCGTGCTCCGTCCCATCACCTACATCGTCCCTGCACGGTGGTATATCGATGCCATGCGCAAGCTGATGATCGAGGGACTCGCCTTCGGCGATGTGCTGCTCGAGCTTGGCATCCTCGCCGCGATGACTATCGGCATCATCCGTGTGGCATTGATAAAGTTTAACGACCGTTTGGAATAACTTGACCACTATGAGCGTACTACGAACCCTGATTATTAAAGAGCTGCGGCAGTTTCGCCGCAACCCCTTCCTCCCCAAGCTGGTAGTGGGCTTTCCCCTCGCCATCGTCCTCATACTGCCCTGGATAGCCAACATGGATGTCAAGGGCGTGAGCGTGGGCATTGTCGATGCCGACCGCTCCGACGTGTCGCGCCGCATCACCTCGCATGTCGAGGCCTCCGAGTACCTGCGCCTCCACGACCTCTATGCCGACTACCCCTCGGCACTCGCCGACCTCGAAGACGGCCACATCGATGCCATCCTCGAGATACCCAACGGCTTCGGCCATAGCCTCCACGCCACCCCCAAGCGGCTCAGCATCTGGGCCAACGGCGTCAACGCCATGAAGGGCTCCCTCGGTTCCCAATACCTCATGCAGACGGTGATAAAGGCCCTCCCTACAGGGAGTGCTCCTGCACAACCTTCGTTTGAGAACAGCGAAATTGTCAATTCTCCATTAACTTCGTTGAAGTTGCTACGATCGGCAGAGCCTGCAAACAGTCTTTGCTCTCGCTCAATCGCAACTTTGTCCATTGTGAATTACTACAACCCCACCATGGACTACAAGCACTTCATGATCCCTGCCCTGATGATTATGCTCATGGTGATGGTCGGCGGATTCCTGCCCGCCCTCAACCTCGTGTCAGAGAAGGAACTGGGCACCATAGAGCAGATCAATGTCACCCCCGTGAGCCGCTTGACCTTCACCCTCTCCAAGCTCATCCCCTTCTGGGTCATCTGCCTCCTCGAGCTCGCCCTCTGCATGACCCTCGCCCTCCTCGTCTACGGACTCCCCGTGGCCGGTTCCGTAGGAGCCATCTTTCTGGCGGCGCTGCTCTTCATCATCGTCATGTCCAGCGTAGGCGTCATCATCGCCAACCTCTCCGACACCATGCAGCAGACCATGTTTCTCATGCTCTTCGTCGTGCTCTCCTTCATCCTCCTCAGCGGCCTCATGACCCCTGTCGAGAGCATGCCCCTCTGGGCCCAGCACTTCACCCGCCTGCTGCCGCCCACCTACATGGTCGAGATCATGCGAGCCGTATACCTGCGTGGCACCACCGTGGCCGAACTCTCGGGCAGCTACCTCGCTCTTGCCGCCTTCGCCCTCACCTTTGCCACCCTGGCATCGTTCACCTACCGCAAGCGCGGGTAAGGGTGGTAGCCTGCCATAGCCTCTTTCTCCCTTTTTCTGTTAAACAGTGCTAAAATTATTGTTTTTCTTCGATGTTTTATTGTTTTTCGATAAAATATAGCTATCTTTGCATCGTTAAACGATAAAAACTTATTGAATTATGAAAACAAATCTTTCAAAACGGATGACGGTAACGACCGTTTTTGTGATTCTTCTCGGAGTGTTGAACATAGTACATATGTTAGTTCAAGCGGCTGCAGCAGTCGGTGTTTGGAGTGAACCACGAGCCCAATGGCATGAAGACCTCTTATGGCTTCAAATTTGCATCCTCGGCGGTTACATATTGTTTGGTATTACTACTAATGTGTTTGCCATATTGTTTATGTTGCGTTCCATCAAACTGATGAGGTGTGGCGAGTTCTTCTCCAAGCGCAATGCCATCATACTATGGTGGGCTGCACCAGTGTATTTCCTCTATCATTTCTTCGCTGATAATATGCCCAATATATACGGGCTATCGAATATAGAGATAAATTCAGACTATATTTTTGTTTCTCTGCTCCTCGTTGGCTTCGCCATGATTTACTCCACTGGCGTCCGCCTGAGCGAAGAGAACCGCTTGACGGTGTAATGTCTGCATTGTATCACCATTAAAAGAATATCGATATGTCAATCATAGTAAATGTAGATGTGATGCTCGCCAAGCGCAAGATGACCTCGGGCGAGCTGGCCGAGAAGGTGGGCATCACTGCAGCCAACCTCTCTATCCTCAAGACGGGCAAGGCACGTGCCATCCGCTTCTCTACCCTCGATGCCATATGCAAGGCGCTCGACTGCCAGCCGGGCGATATACTCGAGTATCGCGACTAATATGAGCCGCACTTTTCAATATGTTATCACCGAAATGCTACAGCGCGAGATTATGCGAGAGCGCAAGCAATTGGAAGGATAAATATACAGAGGACATCCCTTCCAGCATTGGCCCGTGGAAGTTAGGAGGTCTGCCTGGTATCATTACAAAGGCTACCGATATCAGGGGCATACATACCTTTACGCTTTGCGGATTGTTAAAGGAGGAGTAGCCAATAGTGTTTGCCGAATATGTTACTTGGGTTGTACCTGATGGTCGTGGCAAGTTTGTAAGTCAGCGTGTGGACTACCCAAAAGCTGAAGGTCTCCAAATTCCGTGCATACAAGAAGAAGGTATTGAGCAATAGTCGTTATCTGACGAATCCAACTTACTATGCTCCCGACCCTATGGAAGCCTTTGGATATGTGGAAACAAGTTACAATTCTGCTGGTGATAATGTAAGGAGCGTAGCGGGTGTTGTCATAGTTTCTAATCCCCGTCAGTATCAACCGCTGGAGCAGTGAGCGCCATCCAAGCTTGCTTGATCTCTGCCGAGTGACAAGGAAGAAAATATAATTAAGTAAACTTGCATTTTCGCTCGCCTTGCACTAATTTTGTAGAAAATAATCAGTTCTCATCGTATGGACGCAATGCAAACCATTCTACAACCTATCGAGGCCGAATTTGCCATCTTCAAGAAGATGCAGGATGACCTCGCCGTGAATCCCAATCCGCTGCTGCGTGAGATTATCCTCCACGTCAACAAGCAGCGCGGTAAGCAGATGCGCCCGATGATGGTGCTGCTCTTCGGTAAGATGTTCGGTAACGTCGTGGATTCCACCTATAGCGCTGCCCTGGCACTGGAGCTCCTGCACACCGCCAGCCTCGTGCACGATGATGTGGTGGACGACAGCATGCAGCGTCGCGGCCAGGCCTCGGTAAACGCCATCTACAACAACAAGTTGGCGGTACTCGTGGGCGACTACCTGCTCTCTACAGCACTGGTCTTCACCGGCCGCTGTGGCGACAACCGCATCACCAATATCATAGGTTCGCTGGGTCAGACACTCTCCGACGGTGAGATATTCCAGATGTTCCACAGCCACGAGAAGCTGGTGTCTGAAGAGGTGTACCTTGAGATTATCCGCAAGAAGACGGCCTCGCTCTTCTCCTCTTGTGCCGAGATAGGTGCTCTCTCCGTAGGTGCATCGGCCGAGGATGTGGCCCGTGCCCGGCAGATAGGCGAATATATCGGTATCTGCTTCCAGATACGCGACGATATCTTCGACTACTACAGCAACGATGTGGGCAAGCCCACAGGCAACGACATGCGCGAAGGCAAGCTCACCCTGCCCATCATCTATGCTGTGCGTACACAGGGCGACGAGCACATACGCACCATGATAGACCGTCTCAAGGAGGGCGAACTCTCAGACATCGAGATCAACGAACTCATCACCTTTGCCAAGGCATGTGGCGGTATCGAGTATGCCGAGCAGACGATGCAGAAGTATCGCCAGAAGGCGCTCGCACTGCTGCCCGAAAACATCGATGAAAACGTGAAAAACGCTATCATCGCCTATATGGATGCGGTGATAAACAGAAAGAAGTGATGCAGAGTCTTTAGTGACTCATCCGCTCACTCCACCACCTCAATATAAAAGCTTACAGGGCGGAAGCCATCATTACAAGAAATCATGGCTGAGTGGGGATTCTTCATCCACCCGTCGTAGAAATTGCCGCCACCACGGGCCAGCTCCTCCACAAACGGTCGCATCGACTCCCATGCACTCTCGCAAAGTCCCTCGGGTCGCTCTCCATCTTCTGAGATGAAGCTCTGACCCAAGCAGACATCGCAAGCATGCTCTATAGGGTTCTCGTACTGCTCCATCAAGTCGGGATAGCACGAGCGGCGCAGGGCGGTGATTTTGATTCTTTTCATTATTATATTAGAAGAACTTCACGTTCTCGCCCACAATCTCGCTCAGCAACAAGTTAGCCAAGCGGCTGGTGCCGAGGCGGAAGAAATGATTGTTGAGCCATTCCTCACCGAGCACCTCCTTCACGATGGTATAGTATACGAGGGCATCGTTCACGCAATTGATGCCACCGGCAGGCTTGAAACCCACCTTGCGGCCGGTCTGCTCGTAGTAGGCCTTGATGGCACGACACATCACATAGGCAGCCTCGGGGGTAGCGGCAGGCTCCTGCTTGCCGGTAGAGGTCTTGATGAAGTCGGCCCCGCTATACATAGAGAGGATAGAGGCCTTCATGATGTTCTCGGCAGTCTTTAGTGTGCCTGTCTCAAGGATGGTCTTGAGGTGACGCTCACCGCAGATGGTCTTGATTTCCTCGATTTCATCGCACATTCCTTCGTAGTCGCCACTGAGGAACTTGCCCACAGAGATGACGATGTCGATCTCCGTAGCGCCATCGGCCAGTGCCAAGGCTGTCTCGGCCACCTTCACCTCGGTAAAGGTCTGCGATGAGGGGAAGCCTGCCGATACGCAAGCGATGTTTACATCCTCTACCTCGAGCGACTGGCTCACGATCTTGGCAAAGCAGGGATATACGCAGATGGCAGCCACATTCTTCAGGTCGGGATACTTGTCCTCAAAGTCGTTGACGCGCTCGGTAAACTTCAACACGCTCTCCTCGCTGTCCTCGGTCTTCAGGGTGGTAAGGTCGATGCAGTTGAAGAGGAATTTCTTTACCTCCAGCGTGTTGTTCTCGGCCACATATTTCTCGATGATATGGGCAGTTTTTGCCTTTACCTCATCGTCAGAAAGGTTTGTCTCATAAAGTGCCAACGCAGCTTCATATTTGCTGTGCTCATCGGCTTCGTGGTGGTGATGTTCCATAATGATTATTCAATTTTCAATTTCTCATTTTCCAAATGCCGCGTCTTGTCACGCTTGGTCTTCTTCTCTATGGTACGGCGCCACGCCTCGGTGAGGTCTACCCCCGTTTGGTTGGCCATGCAGACGAGCACCCACAATACATCGGCCATCTCCTCGGCCAGGTTGGGCTCTTCGCCCTCCTTGAACGACTGCTCGCCATAGGTGCGGGCAATCACACGTGCCAGTTCGCCCACCTCTTCGGTGAGGACCGCCATATTGGTCAGCTCATTGAAGTAGCGCACGCCATAGGTCCGTATCCATTCGTCGGCCTGCTGCTGCACCTCGCTCAGCGTGATGGGTTCGTTGCTCATACTATATAGGATAAGAAGATATGCAAATTTACAGATTTCCATCTATAAAACAAATGAAACTTACGCTTTTTGTTCGGTTTTACCCTTTACTCCCTATGGATTGCATTATCCAAAGTCGGTTTACCATCTTTTGTTTCCTCAAACAGTTCTTTCGGATAGTTGATAAGATAGTTTTTCCCATTACATCTCACCATAGCCAATTCGTTAAGATTGTTGCTGATGCGGGTAAAGGAGCCATATTTACTGCTGTTGAAGGAAGTCTCTTTCATTGTCAGACCATGCAGAGTGGAGTCTATGCTGTCAGAGTCATGATATATGTAGGTGGTATCATTATCCAGTAAATAAAGATTGATAGGTTCTATGGTGACATAGTCCTCCAATACGACTTTGCCGATAACTTTGACAATCGTAATTTTGTTTGGTTCAATCTCTATATACCGAATAATTCCTGCATTCAGACGTAACAACCAAAGGATACACGCCCCTGTGATTATGTACAACCACTTTGGGTTTTCTGCCAGTATATCTATCTTTCCAGTCACATCGAGCAATATGAGTATAAGGAGAGTTAGTAAAAAAACGGAGGATTTTACTATATTGGTCACGATGCTATCATCTAATGCGAATCTATATTTTCTTTTCATACAGTTGATTTATTCGTTATTTTTTCTCATAGTTGTTTTCACGGAAGAAAACAGTTTTTTCTACACCATATATTTTATATTCCAAGCTTTGGTATGTATATCCCAAGCTTTGGTACGTACATCCCAAGGCTTGGTACGTATATCCCAAGCCTTGGGATATAAAATATACCGTGCAAAAATAACATATTTCCTGCGATTCCACAAGAAACATAACACTATTAGTAAACTTGCTCAATGGATATATGATATATTCATAGACGAGGTTGCTTATGCAATGGAGAGCCATTCGCCCGAAATAGAATGGTTCTACGATTTTGACGCACGGACCATCGTTGCTAATATGCCGTTTGGTGACTGCCAGCCCGAAAAGAATCATCGGCTGTTACCCATCGAACCGTCGGACTCACGGGAGGGTTTCCGCATGATGGTTTCTTAAAATCTCCTCCATCAGTGCGAGATCACCCTTTACCTCGCCCTCGATAAGGTAATCGCACTTCTGTGCCAAAGTATCATTGTATATTCTCATGGCCTCATCATTGTTCTTTTCTACATAGAGAGCATAGGCAAAGAGTATGCGTTGCTTGCCTGATGAATACCGTGCACCGGCCTTGACGTATTGTTCCAATTGTTTTGTCCAATACTTTTCTGTTTATTTGAGCCTCTTTTGGGCATCTTTGCCCTCTCTTTTCTTGCGAATAGACCACTATCCGCTGCAAACCGAGAGTGCAAATCTACACAAAAAGCCTTCTCAACTAAACTCGAAATAAAATCCAAACAACTTCTTAAAGATTGTAAATTCAGTCAACTTTTTCATCCACTTCCTTGTATTTGTGATACGAGTGTTATACATTTGCAAGCAAATTCATAACTATGGAAGCAATTATAGGAAGAAGACAAACTGCATTCAGACTGAATACAGACTTGCTGGAAAAACTGAAAGAGGCCGCGGTGAGAGAAAACCGCAGTCTGAACAACTATGTTGAGAGCGTACTGATGGATGTTGTCTACAATCGCCCCAACTCCATCACGCTGCGTGCCATGCAAGAGGCCAAGCAGAAGGATGACCTTGAAACCCTTGACACAGATAACCTGGACTCTCTAATTGAGGCATTGTAGGACGGTGTATACCCTGAAAATCACAAGTCAGTTCAAGAAAGACTTGAAACGCATACAAAACAAGCCCTCCAAAATCAAGCACCTCAAAGAGGTGTTACAGATTCTGGAGAGCGTAGGTAGTTTGCCCGAAAAGTATAAACCACACAGGTTGATTGGCGACTACGCAGGATTCATGGAATGTCACGTTGAGAGTGACCTGCTTTTGTTGTGGGTAGACCCGCAGCAAAGCATCATCAAGTTGGTTCGATTGGGTAGCCATTCCGAACTATTCCGTTAACCATCTCCCCCATCCACTCCACCGTCTCCCTCATCAGCCGGAAGCGCTCGGGTGAGCCGTGGTAGAGCGCATCGTAGCGCCAGTCACAGAGGGGCTCCATGTAGCGTGTCTGCGACAGCTGCTTCATCGTGCTCTCCGTACATGGCACGCGCAGCCCTTCGGGGAAGAGCTGCGCGATACAGGCCACAAATTCGCGGTACCCGTCAGGGAAGCCGCACTGCCGCACCAATACATGATATACTGCCCACCACTGATACCTGTGCCGCATCAGGTAACGCCCGTCGGGGGCTTTGCACTCCATTAGCCTTTCCAACGAAGAAGTTAACGTTGACGTTAAAGACTTCGTCTTAGACGCTTGGCTGCTCTCGCTGAGAAATCGCAACCTTGCTTGCATTTCGCTCGTTTGCGCAAGCGCTGACTGTCTACACAGCGGAACCAAGTTATCGTTAACTTCATCGTTGATTTTCCACAACGGGAAAATCTTTTCTTCAATTTTTTTTCACTCTGCCACACAGCAGTGCCAGTTCATGTTCCAACGCATCTACGCGCTGAATCAAATCTTTGATTTGTTGTTTCATAAACATTAAGAATAAATAAGAATCCCCGCACTTCTAATGTGTGGGGATTCGGTCTTGTCCTTGTTAATCGTTAGAAGAGCATCTTCTCTCCATTGACTCATCTTTTGTTAGCGACTCACGAGGCGCAATCTTCATCTGCGCACTCGTGACCAATCGCTAAAGATTTCGTCGATGGTAAAAGGTCATTTTACAATAACCTTCTTACCATTCACGATATAGATACCCCTCTTGAGGTTCTCTGTATCCGTCACCTTACGGCCGCTGAGGTCGTGAATTGTCAATTGTGAATTGTCAATTGTCAATTGAAGAACGTCACTTTCGATATTGGCCGTGTAGGTCACATCATGGGCAGGCATGGTCTCGTAGGTGTCACCTATCCATCCGAGGAACTCATCACCTTCTGTCGTAGGCTCGTATACATACTCGGGGATAGTCTCTCCATAGGCCACTTCGGCTGTGTGTACCAGTTCATCGCCTACGTAGTAGTATACCTTATAGATGTTGACGGTATATGTACCACTGATGGTCACATCACTTGCAGGCATGGTCTCAGGCACTTCGCTCCATCCGCTGAAGGTGTAGCCCTCCTTGGCGGGTGCTTCGGGAAGTGTGATAGTTGTGCCGTATGCTATGGAATCCGATTCCACTATTTCACCATCTATTGTAATTGTCAACAGATATGAGTTCACCGAGTAGCCACTCTCATAGGTCACATCATTGGCTGGGACGTTCTCTGCAACCTCACCCCAACCATTGAAGGTGTGTCCCTCCTTCTCGGGAGCCTCGGGAGCAACAATCTCTGTACCGTAAGCCATGCTTTCAGAGAAGATCACCTCATCACCGATCTTGAATGTTACGGTGTAGCTATTCACGGTATATGTACCCTCGT
>Ga0233360_1000085_pt1 | contig 18165 bp, 18 predicted proteins | sample ElkDunMinimDraft_20_FD_180671 | JGI IMG/M metagenome (GOLD analysis project Ga0233360, IMG submission 180671) | Fecal eukaryotic communites from dung pellets of Tule Elk in California, USA - Elk Dung A0 | ecosystem: Host-associated > Mammals > Digestive system > Large intestine > Fecal | place...
TACGATTTATTTGCAGTTCGTGTAATAGTCGATTCTATAAGCGAGTGTTATGCTGTTTTAGGTATGGTACACGAGTTGTATCATCCTATTCCCGGACGCTTTAAAGACTATATCGCAATGCCAAAACCCAATATGTACCAATCATTGCACACAACAGTTATAGGCCCTAACGGTACACCTTTTGAAATACAGATAAGAACATGGGAAATGCACCGTGTAGCAGAATACGGTATTGCAGCCCATTGGAAATACAAAGAAGGTGTTGATAAAAAATCGGACGCTGATACAAAACTTGAATGGATACGCCAATTGTTGGAAATCCAAAATTCTGTGGTTGATACAGACGATTTTATGAGAACTCTGAAAATCGACCTTTTTGCCGACGAGGTTTTTGTATTCACACCCAGAGGAGATATTGTTAATCTTCCTGCAGGCTCTACGCCTATTGACTTTGCTTTTTCGATTCATAGTGCAGTCGGTTGTAAAATGCAGGGTGTCAAGGTAAACGGAAAAATAGCCACCTTGGACTATATATTGCAAAACGGCGATATTGTTGAAGTAATGACATCGTCTGCTGTTAAAGGTCCCAGCCGTGACTGGCTAAAGCTCTGTAAAACATCACAGGCGCGTTCAAAAATTAACCAATGGCTAAAAAAAGAACGCAGAGAAGAGAATATTCAACACGGCAAAGAACTCATCGAGCGTGAGTTGAAGCGCATAAATCTTACTCACAATCAGCTTTTTAGAAGCGAGTGGATTGAAATATTGTGTAAAAAATACACATTTTCTTCCATTGATGATATTTATGCCGCAGTTGGCTACGGTGGACTAACCGTAAATAAAGTTTTAGGAAAATTACGCGAAGAATACAGAAAAGCCATTAAGGCAGAAAATCCGGAATTTGACCTTTCCTCATTAGAAACTCCACAAAAACGCAAAAAATCCTCCAGCAACGGTGTAGTTGTTGAAGGGATTGAGGATTGTCTTGTTAGATTTTCGCGCTGTTGTAACCCTGTTCCTGGCGATGATATTGTAGGATACATCACTCGCGGCAGAGGAGTAAGCGTGCATAGAAGAGACTGCCCAAATGTCATTAGCAGTGAGAAAAACGGTGACAAAGAGCGTTTAATCAATGTACATTGGGAAAACGATTTAGAACAAAAAGGCTCGTACCTTACGAGGATTCAAGTGCTTGCAAACGATAGAAAAGGCTTGCTTGCTGAAATGGCAAGTGCGATTTCTGACCTCAAGATTTTAATAACAGGCATCAATTCCAAGCTTTCTAAAGATAATGTTGTTATTGTAAACTTTACTATAGAAATCAATTCAATTGACCAACTGGACACAGTTGCAAGGAGACTCAACAACATCAGAGGAGTATTTGAAGTTAAGCGCAGATCGGAGTAAATAATGTTAATTATAAAAAAAGAAGTCGGCTTGATGGGGGTTAATTGCTATATACTTGGCGACAGGAGTAGTGCAATTATAGTTGACCCAGGAAGTAATTCCGACACAATAGAAAATATACTGAAAGAAAACGACATAACAGCCAAATACATTCTTCTTACCCACTGTCATTTTGACCATATTATGGCGGTGGAGGATTTGGTTAAAAAAACAGGTGTAAAGGTGATTGCTTGTCAATCGGAAAAAGAAAATCTTTTACGCTCTGACATCAATTATACTGATAGATATTCGAGAAAACCTCTAAAAATAGCTGCCGATATATATGTTAAGGACGGCGGTGTGATAAAAAGTGGCGAGTACGAATTTAAGGTAATTGAAACCCCTGGACATACATCGGGTGGCATGTGCCTTTACTGCGCCAAGGAAAAAATACTCGTATCCGGTGACACCTTGTTTTATTTAAGCGTAGGCAGATGCGACCTTGCCACAGGTGACGAAAAAACTCTTATAAACAGCATCAAATCAAAGCTTTTTGTGCTTCCTGATGATGTTTCGGTTTTACCGGGACACGGAGATAACACATCTATTGGCTTTGAAAAAATCAATAATCCATTTATCTATTAGGTGATAAAATTGCATAATAACGAAAAAACAATCCCCTGGGGGACTTTGGTCGGTATCAGACCTGTCAAAAGGGTAGTAAATATGCTTTCATCAGGTCTTAGCGAGGCAGATGCAAGAAAAGTATTAAAAGAAGAATACGAGGTAAGCGATAAAAAGATTGATCTGTCCTTGTCAATAGCAAAGACAGAACTTAAAGTTATTTCAGACATACCTCAAAACGCAGTATCCTTATACATCGACATTCCTTTTTGTCCGTCACGATGCGTATACTGTTCCTTTGCATCAATGCCTGTGTCTGAGATGAAGGATTTTATAGAGCCATATCTATACGCTCTCTTTGACGAACTGGATACCATAAAGAAAATAATAGAAGATTTAAAACTTACTATTGTCAGCGTTTACATAGGCGGTGGAACACCCACTTCTATATTATCTATTGAGCTTGACAATCTCTTGTATAAAATCAATAATACCTTTGACTTGTCCAACTGTCGTGAGTTTACAATTGAAGCAGGCAGACCTGACACGATAACCAAGAGTAAACTTGAAGTTATGATAAAGCACGGCGTTGACAGAATAAGCATTAATCCTCAGTCAATGAACGACAAAACTTTGTCCGTGATTGGAAGAAAGCATTCTGTACAGCAAATTTACGACGCCTATAATTTAGCTCGTGATATGGGATTTAAATGCATCAATATGGATGTCATTGCAGGATTGCCTCAGGAAACACTTCCTGAATTTATGAACACAATTGACAAAGTTATAGAGTTGAATCCTGAAAATATTACAGTCCATACAATGAGTATTAAGCGAGCAGCACGCCTTAATCAAGCAGGTGATTTTGACAGTTTACCCGTAAACGATACAGTTGATAAAATGGTTGACTATGCTCATCAAAAACTCAATGAAAACGGGTACGCCCCCTATTATTTATATAGGCAAAAAAATATCCTCGGCGATTTGGAAAACACGGGTTTTTTCAAAGGTAACACCGAAGGCTTATATAACATCTGTATGATGGAGGAAGTAAGAACTGTTATCTCCGCAGGTGTAGGTGCTGTTACAAAATTAGTTAAGGGTGACAGAATAGAAAGGATTTTTAATGTAAAAGATGTGCGCGAATATTTAAACCGTGCCGAAGAAATGAGAAAACGCAAAGACTACATATACGAATTTTATAACAATTTGGAGGTATAACAAATGAAGTGTCCTTTTTGCGAATTTGAAGAAAGCAAAGTTATTGACTCACGCCCCACAGATGAGGGTGAAGCTATCAGAAGACGCCGTGAGTGTTTGAACTGCGCAAAGCGTTTTACAACTTACGAAAAGATTGAAACAATACCGCTTATGGTAATCAAAAAAGACGGCTCACGCCAGATGTTTGACAGACAAAAATTATTAAATGGTATTATGAGAGCTTGCGAAAAGCGTCCTGTTGCTACATCTGATATGGAGCATATTGTAAATGAAATTGAATCTGCAACTCAGAACCTTTTGGAAAGAGAAATTTCCTCTCAAAAAATAGGCGAAATGGTTATGGAGCGACTCCCTGCAATCGACGAAGTTGCTTATGTCCGTTTTGCCTCTGTTTACAGACAGTTTAAAGACATCAATACCTTCGTTGAAGAGGTAAATAAACTCCTTAAGAGGTAATTATGGTTAATTTAGGAAACAGTTGGGATACGCTTTTGGCTGAAGAATTTCAAAAAGACTACTACCAACAACTCAGGAAAAATCTGGCACAGGAGTATAAAACACGCACAATTTATCCTGCTATGGATAATATTTTTAACGCTTTAAAGTACACATCATACGAGGATGTTAAAGTGCTTTTGCTCGGTCAGGATCCCTATCACGGTCCTGGACAAGCACACGGTCTGTGTTTTTCTGTGCAAAAAGGTGTAGATAAACCGCCATCGCTAAAGAATATGTTCAAGGAATTAAAAAGTGACTTGGGAATAGCTGCGCCCTCCCACGGCTGTCTTACCGATTGGGCAAAGCAGGGAATTCTTTTGTTGAACACCGTTCTCACAGTGAGAGAAGGGGAACCCAACTCACACAAAAAGCTCGGCTGGACTACTTTTACCGATAAAGTCATAGAGCTTTTGAACGAACGAGAAGACCCCGTTATATTTGTTTTGTGGGGAAGAAACGCACTGGAAAAACTCCCCTTAATAACAAATTCACATCACTATGTCTTATCAGCCGCCCATCCCAGTCCTCTTTCTGCAAGCAGGGGATTTTTAGGCTGCAAACACTATTCAAAAATAAACGAAATCCTAAAGTCAATGGGCAAAACACCTATTGATTGGAAAATTTCAGAGTAACGGAAAAGAGTATTATGAATTATGTAATTTTTGACCTTGAATGGAACAGATTCACAAAAGCAGTAAAAGTACGCTGTGCTGACGAAATCATTCAAATAGGTGCAGTAAAATACAACGAAAAACTTGAACTCATCGGCTCTTTTAAGCAATATATCAGTCCTGTTCTGTACAAGCGAATGGAACCTACTGTGGAAAAGCTCACCGGACTCACTATAGGCTTTTTAAAAAACGAAGGTGTCCCTTTTGCACAGGCAATGTCAGAGTTCCGTGATTTTATAGGTGAAGATGCCATTCTTATGTCCTGGGGCTCTCAGGATGCTGAAATTTTAAGAAAGAATTGTGTGTACTTTTGTAAGGAAATGCCTCTTACATTTTTAAATCAGTTTGTTGATGTTCAGAGATATGTCACACACACTCTTGCCCAGAGCGCAAACAATCAAATAGGTGTTAAATCCGCTGCGGACAAGCTCAACATACTTTATGAAGAAAGCAAGCTCCACGATGCACTGGTTGACGCAGAAATTTCAGGAAAAGTTTTTGTGAGAATTTTTGATTATAATAAATTAAAAAAATATATTATAGATGCATCAAGCAAAGGCACTTCTTTTAAGGATGTTCCCATCACCGACTTAAACAGCAAACTGATTGACAAATCCGTTTTTAAAATCAGATGTCCCGAATGTGGCCGTTCCGTAAGAAAACGCTACAACTGGAATTTGAGCGGAAATAAATTTGTTTCCTGCCAAACTTGTCGAAGATGCAAAAAGCGTTATTTTTGCTCGGTAGAAATTTTAAAATCATACGGAAATGTTATAAAATACAAAAAGCGAATCAAGCAAATTGAAGATGCAAAAAAGAAAGAAATCACTGAGTAACATCAGTGGTTTCTTTCTTTTTATCTTGTAGCAAGTTTTGATTTTTATAATATATTGTTAATAAAGGAGAGATTCTTATGGATATACTTGAAATTAAAAACATAACTATGAATTATCAGGATATAAACAGCGAAGTAACCGCTATTGACAATATAAGTTTAAATGTGAAACAGGGGGAATTTATTGTAGTTATAGGTCCATCCGGCTGCGGTAAATCCACATTACTTTCAATAATATGTGGTATTTTAAAACCCAGCAGCGGCGAAATTTATATAGACGGTGTAAAAACTACAGGAATAACCCCAAAAATTGGTTATATGCTCCAAAGTGACAACCTGTTGGAGTGGAGAAGTATATATAAAAATATTCTGTTAGGACTTGAAATTCAAGGTCGTATAAATGAAGAAACTATAGACTATGCAAATAAGCTTTTAAAAACCTACGGTTTATATGATTTTCGTAATAGTTATCCGTCTCAGTTGTCGGGAGGTATGCGCCAAAGAGCAGCGCTGATAAGAACTTTGGTCACAAATCCGGAAATACTTCTTTTAGATGAGGCATTTTCTGCCCTTGACTACCAGACACGCCTGTCGGTAACAGACGATGTTTATTCAATAATAAAAAAAGAAAACAAAACTACCGTCATGGTAACACATGACATTCCCGAAGGGATTTCTATGGCAGACAGGGTAGTAGTTCTGTCTAAACGCCCCGCTGTAATTCAGAGTATTCATGAAATACAGTTTGAAGACATAACAGACAGGACTCCATTGTTGTGCCGAAAAAGTCCAAAATTTAGCTCGTATTTTGACACATTGTGGAGGGAGTTAGATATGAATGAAACGGTCTAAAAGTGAACGAGAGATTTTTTTAAATAGATTAAAATACAGAAAATATATTATACTACTGATTCAGGTTGGTATTTTAGCAGGATTGGTAATTTTGTGGGAGTTATGCGCTCAGATAGGATTGATAGACAGCTTTATAACAAGCCAACCTTCAAGAATAGTAAAAACTATCATAAACCTTTCATCCAACGACCTGATGATGCACTTGGGCGTCACCTGCACAGAAACTATAATAGGCTTTGTTTTGGGTGTTTTATTTGGTTTAATTATAGCATCTGTTTTATGGTGGTTTAAAACTTGTGCGGAAATTTTTGAACCTTATCTTGTTATTCTGAACAGTTTGCCAAAAATTGCCCTTGGTCCCATTATTATCATTTGGGTAGGAGCTGGTATGAAGGCTATAATTGTTATGGCTTTGGCAATATCCCTTATCGTAACAGTAATGGAATTGCTAAATGGATTTAAGAGCACAGACAAAGACTTAATAACAACAGCTGAAACTTTTGGAGCAAAAAAATATCAGGTATTCTTTAAAGTTGTTTTTCCTTCAAATATAAAGACCCTTATTAACTCTTTAAAGATAAATCTCGGTTTGTCTTTGGTAGGTGTTATTGCCGGTGAATTTTTGGTTTCTAAAGCCGGATTGGGTTATCTGATTGTTTACGGTGGTCAGGTTTTTAAATTGGACCTGGTTATGGCGAGTGTTATTATTTTGGCTGTATTTGCAGCAATAATATATAAAATTGTGCTGATATTTGAAAAATTGGCACTCAAAAACAGGAGGTAACTATGAAAAAAATCTTGGCAATCTTTCTGTGCATCATTATGGCATTTGGTTTAGTAGCCTGCGGTGCACGCTCTACGAAAGCAAAAAACGGAGCTGATATTGTCCGTTTGGGAGAGGTGACACACTCTGTTTTCTACGCTCCACAGTACGCGGCTATTTCGTTGGGCTTCTTTGAAGAAGAAGGCATCGAAATAGAGCTGTCTAACTTACAAGGTGCAGACAAGGTAATGTCTGCTGTTTTGTCGAATCAGATTGATATTGGTTTTTGCGGACCTGAAGCATCAATCTATGTGTACAACGAGGGCAGAGAAGACTACCCTCAGGTGTTTGCTCAAATGACGCAGAGAGATGGCTCTTTCCTTGTAGGCAAAGATAAGGTAGATGAATTTGACTGGAATCAACTAGAGGGTAAAACCGTTATCCCAGGCAGACGCGGTGGTGTGCCTTTTATGACATTCGAATATTTAATAAAACAAAACGGTTTAGACCCAAATAAAGATTTAGTTTTAGACGACAGCATACAGTTTTCTCTTATGGCGGGTGCATTTTCCGGCAGTGATGCTGAATATGTAACACTTTTCGAGCCTACTGCTTCAATGATAGAGGCAGAAAATAAAGGTTATATACTAACTTCAATCGGCGAAGAATCAGGTGATATTCCATATACCGCTTACTGTGCGAAATCAAGCTACATAACAGATAACAAAGATTTAATTGAAAGATTTACAAGAGCGCTTTATAAAGGTTTAAAATGGGTAGCTGAACATTCCTCACAGGAGGTTGCAGAGGTTATTGTTGACCAATTCCCTGATACCGATATAAATATGCTTGCATCTTCTATTGAAAGATACAAATCAATCGACGCTTGGAAAACAGAACCTACTATGACCCAAGAATCATATGACCGCTTGCAGGATATTATGGAAGAAGCAGGCGAGCTTGATAAAAGAGCACCTTTTGACAAGATTGTAAACAATTCTTTTGCCGAAAAAGTAATTAAATAAAAAAAGAAATAATGTAAATAATAAGCATATCAATTGCACAAGGTGGGTTGATATGCTTATTCCTTTTATAAGAACAATCATTTCATATGTTTTGGTGGTAGTAGCTGTCAGAATCATGGGAAAAAGACAGGTAGGGCAGTTAGAGCCTACGGAATTGGTTATTACATTAATGATTTCTGACTTGGCTACTATACCGTTAGGTCATGTTTCTATTCCCTTATTACACGGGGTAATACCCATTCTTACTCTCGTTATTGCCGAGGCACTTCTTTCTTTTTTTGACTTAAAGAGCAGAACATTCAGAAAATTGATGTCAGGTACACCTGTTGTCATAATTAAAGGTGGCAAAGTAGACGAAAAAGAATTAAAAAAACTTCGACTTAATTTCGACGATTTGATGGAAATGCTCCGAATGCAGGGAAATACCGATATAACTGACATTGAATATGCTATATTGGAAACGAGTGGTAACTTGAGCGTTGTTTTAAAGAAAACACCCTTGGTCGAAAAGGAAAACTACAAGGGACTGCCATTTATGTTTGTTTGTGACGGAAAAATAAGCAAAAAAGCGTTGGAATTATATGAGAAAAATGAAGATTGGCTTTACAAGCGACTTAATGGTAAGAGTATTTCCGATATAATGTATGCTGGTGTTAACGAAACAGGAAAGTTCTATCTGCAAATGAGGGAAAAACAATGAAAACATTTATTGTGGCATTGGTTGTTCTTATTGCCTTAATAACAGGAATATCATTCTATTCTTCATATCTGAACAATACTATCAATCAAATTGAAAAAGACTTGGATAATTTAATCAAAATAGCAAAAGAAGAAAACTGGGATGAGTGCTCAAAGGCTGTAACAAATCTAATAAAAAAGTGGGATAAACACGAATCAATTCTTGCTATGTTTAATGACCACGAAGATGTAGACGACGTAAAACTTGCGTTGGGCGAGTTAAAAGAGAGTGTAAGACACGAAGACTCAGAACACACCCTCAAGGCTCTTACCGAAGCAAAAACATTTATTGAGCGCTTACAAAAAAACGAAACTCTTACCTTAGAAAACATTCTTAACTTGGCACCTTTTAGCTTATCCTGTCATAATATGTTATAACCGACCGTTTAGGTCGTTTATATAGATTCGGCGTAGGGAAGTGGTACACTTTCCTGCGCCTTTTTATGTAAAAAAATAACCGACGCTTAAATTGCGTCGGTTTAGTGACTTATTTAAACTTTCTTTTTCTTGCAGCTTCGGACTTTTTCTTTCTCTTAACGCTGGGCTTTTCGTAATGCTCGCGTTTTCTGATTTCTGATAAAACACCGTCTTTTGCGCAAGAACGCTTAAAACGTCTTAATGCACTATCTAAAGATTCATGATCTTTTATTCTGATTTCTGACATCTACTGATTCCCTCCTTCCGCGCACAACGAGTTTGTTGCGGAATTACTCTGCGATAAAATCACAAGTGATATTATAACCCAAACAAATGCAAAATGTCAATAGAAACTTTCGATATTTTTATTTTTTTTGAAAAAAATTGAAAAAACAGTTGCATTTCATAAATAAATGTGTTAAAATACATAAAGTCAATAAGTTTGGTTGGAGGTGAAAGATTTGCCGAACATTAAATCAGCTAAAAAAAGAGTTAAAGTTATTGAAACAAAAACCTTAAGAAATCACATGATTAAATCAGCATTAAGAACATACATTAAGAAGTTCGAAGTTATCGCAGCTGGTGGTAACAAAGCTGAAGCAGAAGCTGCTTTTAAAGTTGCTGTTAAGAAGATTGACCAGGCAGTTGCCAAGGGCATCATGAAGAAGAACACAGCATCAAGAAAGAAGTCACAGCTCGCACTTAAGCTTAATGCTATTGCGTAATCATTTAGAAATTACAGGACTAACGCTATGTTAGTCCTTATTTTCTTTTTTGAGGTGAATATATGAAGACTATATTAATATTTATAAGACACGGCGAAAGCGAAGGCAATAAAAACAGTCGCTTTAACGGAAATCTTGATTTGTTGCTAACAGACCGTGGCAGAACACAGGCTCAAAAAACCGCTGAATACCTTGATAAGTACAAAATTGACAAAGTATACGCAAGCGACTTAAAAAGAGCCTTGGAAACAGCAGAAATCATTGCAAAAAGGCAAAATCTTGGCGTTATTAAAGAAAAGAGCCTGCGTGAAATTTTTGGCGGTGATTTTGAGGGCAAGATATACAGTGATTTAAATAATCTTTATCCTGTAGAATTTGATATGTGGCTAAATGATTTAGGCAACTGCAGATGTCCTAACGGCGAAAGTATAAGAGAACTTTTACATAGATTTAATACACGAATTAAAGAAATTGCAGTAGAGAACAGAGGCAAAACGATTCTTATAGGGACACACGCTATGCCTATTCGTGTAATGTCAACCGTATGGTATAAAAAAGATATTTCTGAAGTAAGAGATTTCGATTTTGTTAAAAATGCATCTGTCACTGTGGTAGATTATTCCGATATAGAAGAACCGGTTGTTTTAGAATATGATATTTCAGAGCATCTCGGAGAGTTAACAACTGAATTACCCAAAGATGTATAATTTAAACCCAGGGCATAGCTCTTGGGTTTTATTATTTTTATATTACAATGTACATATTTTCATTGACTTTTTAAAAGAGCACTGCTATAATAAACATATATCGAATTATACAAAATAAGAATTTTGTATAATTCGGAGTAGGCGAAAAATACGGATATAAGCTTAGATAGTGCCTTTTGGCTACTTTTGCATTATACCGAATATTAATATTACTTATTCTATTAAGTATTCAATTATTGTTCTTCTATAACTTATAAAGGAAGTGATTTATTTGCACAACCGACAACTTTTAGACGACGCACCGTTTTATTTGCGTGATTTCATTATTTATATGGAAACTATTAAAGGAAAATCTTCCAATACAGTTGACGAGTATTTTTTTGACCTCAGAACTTTTCTGCGATATATGTTAGTATTAAAAGGAAAAGCTCAGATTGAAAATTTTGATGAAATATCTATAAAGGATATTCCTGTAAGCTTCATAGAGGAAATCACCCTTCACGATTTATATGAATATCTTTCTTATACTCTGCGCGAGCGTTTAAATAACGCTAACTCCAGAGCAAGAAAGGTTTCCTCTTTGCGCTCTTTCTTTAAATATATGGTAACAAAAGCAAAGTTAGTCGAGACTAACCCTGCCGCCGAATTAGACTCACCTAAGATACCAAAAGTTCTTCCAAGATACCTTTCTTTGGACGAAAGCAAACAATTATTAGAAAGCGTTGACGGCAATCAAAAGTATCGCGATTATGCAATTTTAACGCTATTTTTAAACTGTGGTTTGCGTTTGTCTGAACTTGCGGGAATTAACATGAGAAATATTAAAGACGACAAACTCACAGTTTTTGGTAAAGGTAGCAAAGAACGCACAATTTATCTAAACGACGCCTGTCAAAAAGCTATAGCTGACTATATTCAGAACGAAAGACCAAAGGAAGGCATAAAAGCACCTGATAAAGATGCGCTGTTTTTAAGCCGTTTAAAAAAACGTATGAGTGTTAAAACTATTCAATATGTTGTAAAACTCCATTTAGACGCCGCTGGTCTTGATTCTACAAAATATTCTGCCCATAAATTGCGTCATACAGCTGCGACGCTTATGTACAGATACGGCCATGTTGATGTGAGAGTTTTGCAGGAAATGCTTGGACACACCGATCTTTCTACTACGCAGATTTATACTCACTTAGATGATGAACAGCTACGAACTGCTGCAAACAACAATCCATTAGCGGATATAAGTAAAGAATAAAAGAAAAGCGCTGACTTTCGTCAGCGCCTCTTTTTTACTTAATTAGTCGTTGCAACCGCAGCCGCAGAAAACAAACAACGCAATGATAAGGATGATCCATAAGCAGCTGTTGTCGTTACCAAAGCCAAATAAACCTCTGTCACACATAGTGTTTACCTCCTTATTTCGTTCTGATACATACTATGCAAAAACTAAAAATTGGTAACTTGTACTTTAAAAACAGGACCACTTCCCTATCGTTAAAAAGAAAAAGTTGTTGAAATTATTGTTTTTAGGGGTTATACTTACTATGAAGGGTGTGATTTTATGGCAGGAAAATACGAAATTGATATGTGTAACGGAAACTTGTTTCCAAAAATTTTAAAATGCGCATTACCACTAATGGCTACTAACCTTTTGCAACTGCTATATAACGCTGTCGATATTGTGGTTGTAGGTCGTTATGTAGGCGAAACAGCACTTGCTGCCGTTGGTTCAACAAGTTCGCTTATTAATCTTATTATTAATGTTTTTGTGGGTATTTCCGTAGGTGCTACAGTTCTGGTTTCCCAGTGCATTGGTTCAAAAGATTACAACAAAACTTCCGATGCGTGTCATACTGCTATAACTATTAGCTTAATTGCCGGTGTTTTTCTTGCTGTTTTAGGAAATATAATATGTAAACCCTTGCTTGTTTTAATGGGGTCACCCGATAATGTAATAAACCAGGCAACATTATATATGAGAATATATTTTCTTGGTATGCCCGCCTTTATGCTTACAACATACGGAAGCGCACTCATGCGTACCGTCGGCGATACGAAACGCCCACTTTATTATTTTTCAATTTCGGGTATTTTAAATGTAGTGCTTAACTTGATATTTGTGCTTAAGTTCAACATGGGTGTTGCAGGTGTTGCAGTAGCAACTATTATATCCCAATATCTTTCAGCGTTTTTTATTTTGGGCGCACTTACCCATACCGACGGTTATATAAAGATATATCTTAAAGATTTAAGAATCGTTAAAGAATCCCTTTTGGCAATGTTGGCAAAAGGTTTACCTGCCGGGCTGCAAAGCTGTATTTTTGGTATGTCAAATGTTATAATACAGTCATCGGTAAACTCTTTTGGTTCTGTGGTAATTGCAGGAAACTCCGCCGCAGCGAACATCGAAGGATTTTTATATACCGCTCAAAACACTTTTTGTATTGTTGCAACTTCTTTTGCAGGGCAGAATTTCGGCGCTAAAAAACACAAAAGAATTGACAAAACTTTGCTTTATTGTACAGGAATAGTATTGGCGGTCGGTATAGTATTCGGTTCGCTTTTATACACTTTTGGCGAAAACCTACTCGGAATATATGCTCCAGGTAATCCTGAGGCTGTTAGATTTGGAATGATTCGATCCAGATATATACTTTCTCTATATTTTCTGTGCGGAATTATGGAAGTTGCAACCGGCACAATAAGGGGAATTGGAGCAAGTGTTATTCCTATGATTACATCTGTTGTAGGTGTGTGCGGTATTAGGATTATGTGGATATTTACTGTTTTTCCAAAGTACAAAACTCTTGAAACGTTATTCGCTTGTTATCCTATCTCGTGGTTTGTGACATGGATCATTTTACTTTGCGCTTATATGTTCTTAAGAAAAAACCGCTTTAAAAAAGAGAGTCAATAGACTCTCTTTTTTAATTTATTCCCTCAGCAGTAAGCACGGCTTCAGCGGTTTGAGGAAATGCAGCTGTTTCTTCAATAATTTTATTTTTAAATACTTCATCAGTCACTTCCGTAATGCTTGAAACAGGCGCAACGGTAACTCCTGATGCATGCAGATAGCTTCTATCGTTTTCATTAGGTATAAACACTTTTGAAACATCAGCGTTTTTCGCTGCTTCAACCTTTTCTTTAACTCCACCTACAGGCATAACATTTCCAAATATAGAAATCTCACCTGTAAATGCATAGTCATTTCTGACAGGAATGTTATGAATGGCTGAATAAAGTGCAACAAATATTGCAACACCTGCCGACGGCCCGTCTACAGGCATACCACCTGGGAAATTTAAATGAATATTGTAATTTTTAGGATTAGTGTTATACTTTTCTGCAAGTAAAGTAAGTGCATTTTCTACAGATGCCTTTACTGTACTTTCGCGCTTTAATTTTTGACCCCTGCGCTCCAATGTTTCGCTGTCAACAATACCGGTTACCTTAATCACTCCTCTGCCCTTTTCGCACTCATAGGCCTTTGCCTCTATTGACATTATTGTGCCTTTACTAGCTCCGTATACCGCCAGACCGTTTACTTTTCCGATAAACTCATCCGATAAAACTTTGCGGTCATTTACTGGTACAAATCTCGAACATTCTGCAACCCATTCTATATCTTCTTTTGTAATCTCATTTCGTTTTTCTAATGATGCGTATGAGCCTGCTGTCTGAATTATATTAACTGCATCTCTGCCGTTATCGCAATAATTTGAAACAAGCCTTGAAGTTGCATCAGAAATCGAAAATCCACCTCTTTTTGCAGCATTTGAACCAATTTGAGTAACATCTATCTTTGATAAAGGTCTGAAAAATATTTCCGTACATCTTGACCTTAATGCTGGCGGGATTTCTTCAGGTAGACTCGTAGTTGCTGCTACCAAACGAAAATCAGCAGGTAAGCCATGTTGAAAGATTTCGTGTATATATAAAGGAATTTCCTTGTTTGATTTTGAATAATAAGCCGATTCAAAAAATACCTTTCTGTCCTCTAATACTTTCAATAATTTATTCATTTGTGTCGGGTGCAGTTCGCCTATTTCATCAATAAACAGAATACCTCCGTGTGCTTTTGTCACAGCACCAGCTTTAGGTTGCGGTATTCCCGCCGGACCAAAAGCTCCAGCCCCTTGATATATAGGGTCATGGACAGAACCCATTAACGGGTCGGCTATGCCTCTGTCATCAAAACGCATTGTAGTTGCGTCCATTTCAATAAATTTTGAATCTTTTGTAAATGGTGAGTTTGAATTTTTTATTGCCTCTCTTAACACCGTTCTGGCTGCGGCGGTTTTGCCAACTCCTGGCGGTCCATATATGATAACATGCTGTGGGTTTCTGCCACACAGAGCCGCCTTTAGCGCTTTAATACCATCTTCCTGACCTATTACCTCTTGAAGCTCAATCGGTCTTGTTTTTTCTGATAACGGTACTGTGAGTGAAATTTTTTGGAGTTTTCGTAACTTTTCCAATTCCTCAGCAGAATCTTGATTTATAAAACTTTTTGAAGCTTTTTGTGTGCGTACCATAGAATAAAAATACATTCCCATAATGCACAAAAGCCATATCTGTACTGCAGTCATTATAAAATTTAACATTTTCGTGCCTCCTTACAACAATTATTATTGACCGATAAAATGCTATTATTTCAAAAGTTAATAAAATTTTAATTGTATTTTATTACAGAGTATGATAGAATTGACTATGAGATTTTTATATGAAAGCAGGTTTTTAAAATGAGCAAGGATAAAAAGCAAACTTGCCATATAACGAGTATTGGTGGACAGGCTGTCATCGAAGGTGTTATGATGCGCGGTCCTAAAGAATCTGCAATCGCTGTTAGAAAACCTGATGGCGAAATTATTGTAGAAAAAAAGCCCATCAACTCATTCGTGGCAAAATTTAAAATAAACAAAATTCCTTTTGTAAGAGGTGCATTTTCTTTTATTGAATCACTTATCGAGGGCACAAAAGCTCTTATGTTTTCTGCCGAATTTTTCGACATTGAAGACGAGGAAGAAAAAAAGAAAAAAGAAGAAATGACCGAGGAAGAATTAAAAAAGAAAGAAGCAAAAGATAAAAAATCTTTAAACATTGCAATCTATGTTTCTGTTGTTGTTGCTTTAATTTTTAGTATAGGCGTGTTTATGATTTTACCTACATTTTTAGTCGGACTTTTACGCGACTATGCAGGTATGACCAACAATATTCTCACCACAGCTGTTGAAGGTATTACAAGAATTATAATTTTTCTTATTTATATTCTTTTAGTTTCTAAAATGGAAGATATTAAAAGAGTTTTCCAGTATCATGGCGCAGAACACAAAACAATTTTCTGCTACGAAGCAGGCGAAGAATTAACTGTGGAAAATGTAAAGAAACAAAAGCGACTCCACCCCAGATGCGGAACAAGCTTTTTGATACTTGTTATGATAATAAGTATTATACTTTTCTCGTTTATCTCATGGGAAGATAAAGTAATGCGCATAGTTATAAGACTTTTACTCCTTCCTGTTGTGGCAGGTATATCTTATGAACTGATTAAATTCGCAGGCAGACATACTGGTATTATTGTACGAATTATCAGTGCGCCCGGAATGTGGCTCCAAAAAATTACAACAAACGAGCCTGACGACAGCCAGATAGAAGTAGCAATCGAATCTTTAAAAGCCGTTTTGACCGGAGATAAAAACGATGACAAATGGTAAAATAACCGTAGCTACTGCGTTAGGAGACGCAGTAGCTGCTTTATCGTTAAATGAAACTATTGACAATCCAAGACTTGATGCAGAGGTTTTGCTTTGCAGTGTTCTTGACTGTGAAAGGATTTTTCTTGTTATAAACAAGAATAAAGTTTTAGATGAAAAACAGTTGTCTTTATATAATGAATACATTGCGCGCAGGGCAAAAAACGAACCTGTCAGCTACATAACAGGCACACGTGAATTTATGTCATTAGATTTTGATGTTAGCAACGGTATTTTAATCCCAAGACCCGAAACAGAAATTCTTGTGGAAGAAATCATTGCATTATATAAGGATAAATCACCTGTTATTCTGGATTTATGCACAGGCAGCGGTGCTATTGCTGTAAGCCTTGCGTATTATATCAGAAACGCTACGGTATTTGCAGTTGATAAATATGATATATGTATCCAAACAGCTATACAAAATGCAAAAAAACACAATGTACACAACAACGTAAATGTTTTAAACATTGATGTTCTTGATGACTTTGATATTGACGAAAATTTTGATTGCATTGTATCCAACCCTCCTTATATATGCACGGAGGTGCTTGATTCATTACAGACAGATGTAAAAAGCTACGAGCCTGAATACGCGCTTGATGGTGGACAGGACGGATTGATTTTTTATAGAAAAATAACAGATTACGCCGCAAAAAGGCTCTCTTGTGGTGGAGTGTTAGCCTTTGAAATCGGCTACGACCAAGGCGAAAGTGTCAAAAATATTATCGACAGCACAAAAGAGTTTAACAATGTAAAAATAATCACAGACCTTGCAGGTCTTGAAAGAGTTATAATTACAGAAAAGAGGTAGTCCTCATTGAGAAGATATTCTGAAATACGAAGAGAAAAAAAGATAGCTTTCCTAAAGAAATTTGCACTTGTTGGCGGTATTTCGTTTTTTGTTATTTTAGTGGGTGTGTTGACAGCGTTTATATCTACCGGCGGTAAAGTATCACCCGTAAATGTGTTCAAAAACGATAAAATTACAGATAACGCCAGTGAGGTGTCTTTAGTTATGGTTGGTGATAACCTTCTTCATATGCCCCTTATTAAGAACGGCGAGCAAGAGGACGGAACGTATAACTTTGACAGCCTTTACGAAGAAATGTTACCCTATTTCCAAGGTGCCGACATTTCTGTAATCGTTCAGGAAACGGTATTGGGTGGCGAAGATTTTGAATATTCCGGCTATCCCCTATTTAACACACCTCAGGCAGTTGGCGATTCTATAGAAAATGCAGGATTTGATGTAGTGCTTCACGCTACAAACCACACGCTTGATAAAGGCGCAAAAGGTGTTGAAAACACTATAGAATACTGGAAAAAACATCCCGATGTTACCGTTTTGGGAATAAATGAATCAGAAGAACAACAAAACCAGATAACATACTACGATAAAAATGGTATAAGATTTGCACTTTTGAATTATACCGACAGCACAAACGGTATACCCCTCCCCTCGGGCAAAAAGTATTTAGTTAATACTGTTGATGAAGAAAAAATTAAAAAAGATCTTGCAATTGCGGAAGAAAATGCAGAATTCACTATAGTGTTTATGCATTGGGGAACTGAATATTCACTAACAGAAAATGAATTTCAGCGCAACTTAGCTTTATTGATGTGCGAAAACGGAGCTGACCTTATTATGGGGTCGCACCCCCATGTAATAGAGCCTGTTAAATGGGTAGAAGCAGAAAACGGAAATAAAACTTTAGTATTTTATTCACTGGGTAATTACGTTTCAAGACAAAAAGAAGCAAATAACCTGTTGGGAATAATGGCGAATGTCAAAATATACAAAGACAAAAGCGGTGATGTTTTTGTAAAAGAAGCGTCGGTAACTCCGACGGTAACACATTATAACGTAAACTCAAGAGGCTTTAAGGTATATCCGTTAAAAGACTACACGGACGAGCTTGCAAGTCAGCATGGTGTAGCTCAGTATGACGG
>Ga0233360_1000086_pt1 | contig 18020 bp, 22 predicted proteins | sample ElkDunMinimDraft_20_FD_180671 | JGI IMG/M metagenome (GOLD analysis project Ga0233360, IMG submission 180671) | Fecal eukaryotic communites from dung pellets of Tule Elk in California, USA - Elk Dung A0 | ecosystem: Host-associated > Mammals > Digestive system > Large intestine > Fecal | place...
GGGTTTGAATTTTCGTCTGCCACTATTAAAATTTCGCTGGGACCTGCAATCATATCGATTGAAACTACGCCGTATACCTGTTTTTTAGCCTCTGCAACAAAGGCGTTGCCGGGGCCTACGATTTTATCAACCTTGGGGATTGTTTCTGTGCCGTAGGCTAAAGCGGCGATTGCCTGAGCGCCGCCTACTTTGAAGATTTTGTCAACGCCTGCAACACGAGCCGCTGCCAAAATTACGGGATTTATTTTACCCTGTTTGTCAGGGGGTGTGACCATAATAAGTTCAGAAACGCCTGCGATTTTTGCGGGGATGCTGTCCATTAAAACCGTGGAAGGATACGCTGCAGTTCCGCCCGGAACATAGAGACCTGCACGGTCAACGGGGATGATTTTTTGCCCCATAATCGAGCCGTCGGGGTTATCTAAACGGAATCCCTCGCGCTTTTGCTGGGTATGGAACTTTGTAATATTTTCTGCGGCACGCTTGAGTATTCTTATAAATTCTGGGTCAACTGATGAGAAAGCCTCTTCGATTTCTTTTTCTGTTACTTGCAAATTCTGGACGCATACGCCGTCGAATTTTTTTGTGTAGTCAGAAAGTGCAAAGTCGCCAAATTTGCGTACATTCTTAATGATGTCAGAAACGATTTCCTCCACATTCATTTTTGGCTCAACTCTGGCGAAAATTTCCTCGTTTGGTACTTCGCCATATTTATATATTTTAATCATTTTTTATCACCTGTTCTGAAAGTTTTGCCCGGATGTTTGTGATTTTGTCTGCCTTGAATTTGTAGCTTGATTTGTTGGCAATGAGTCGGGCAGAAATCGGCACGATTGTTTCAAAAACCTTTAAATTATTTTCCTTTAAGGTTGTGCCTGTTTCCACAATATCCACTATAACATCCGAAAGTCCCAAAATAGGGGCAATTTCGATTGAGCCGTTTAATTTTACAACATCAATATCACGGCTCTTACCTGCGTAGTATTTTTTTGTTATATTTACAAACTTTGTGGCAACGCGCAGGGTTTTGTCTGTATTGTCACGGAAAGATTCCTTGGCGGCTACTGCCATACGGCATTTGCCCAAATCAAGGTCTAAAAGTTCGTAGATGTCGGGCTCGTACTCCAAGAGAATATCCTTACCTGCAACACCTATGTCCGCAGCACCCCTCTCTACATAGATTGCAACATCTGAGGGTTTAACCCAGAAATAGCGCACGCATTTTTCGGGGTTTTCAAATATTAGCTTTCTGTTATTTTCGCGTATTGTGGGGCAGGGGTAACCTGCACGCTCAAACATATCGTAAACCTTTTCACCCAGTCTTCCTTTTGGGAGGGCGATATTTATATAATTATCCATTGTAGCACCTCTACTCAAATCTTAAGAGTGTTTTGTATTTTAATCCATCGGGAACGGAAGTTTCCGCCAGAACTCTGCTTCCTTGAGAGGTAAGCGTGTCGACTGTTTTTAATACCTCTGCGAGATTGTCTGTATCGTTATACAAAAGCAAAATGTCTGTATCGTATTCTTTTGTTTCTTCCATAAATCTTTCTAAAAAGTCTAAGTATACCGCAAAGCCGATGGCACCTGTTTTTTTGCCCATTTTGCTCATTAAAAGGTCGTATCTGCCGCCGGACAGTATTCCTGTGGGTATGCCCTCGATGTAACCTTTAAACACTATGCCGCTGTAATAGTTCATATCGTTTACAATAGAAAAATCAAAGTGGATTTTGTTATTTTCGGGTAGTGAGGTAAGAATGTCAGCAACGGTGTTTATTTCCTCTATTGCCTCTTTTGAATTAGCACCAAAGGGGATAGCGGCAAGCTTTTGTTTTATTTCTTCTGATGTGCCGCTTACATTGACAAGTGCCACAATTATTGAGCTGTCGATGTTTTCCTTTTCACAAAGAGCAACTAAGTCGTGAGTGTTCTTTTCACTTATGTACTGCAGGATTTCTTTTTTTATGTCAACATCGATGCCATCTAAAACTGAAGAAATCAGTCCCATATGAGAAATGTCTAAAACAAAGTTTTCAGAAATTGCCTCTAAGCTTTTTGCTGCCAAGGTCACAACCTCGCAGATGTTATATTTACCCAAAGCTCCTATGCACTCCAGTCCTGTTTGCATAATTTCTTTAAAAGAGTGGGTGTTTTTTGAAACTCGGTAAACATTTTCGTTGTAGTAGAGTTTTTGCACATTATCGGTTTCGGCAGAGTTTTTGATGATAGAAAGGGTGACATCAGGCTTTAGTGCCATAAGTCTACCGTTTGTATCGTTGAAGGTGATTACGCTGTCGGAAACCAAGAAGTCCTTATTTTTAACATATAAATCATATTCTTCAAACTTGCTCATTTTAAACTGAGCATAGCCGTATTTTGAGTATAATTCGCGAAGTGCAAAAATTACTTTTTCTTCAGTTCGCATATATTCTGATTTGAGTTCCATTTATTGCATTCTCCTTTAAACGAAAATTGCCCAAATGAGCATAGTCATCAATAGCACTTTATTACTTTACCACTTTAGCACGATAAAGTCAAGTGTTTTTTTAAGATTTTTTTGTATTTACAAAAATCGGTAAAAATATATCGTTATTATTTATTTCTGTATTTAAGTATTTTAGCAGGATTGCCGCCTACTATTGCATAGTCGGAGGCATAGTTTTTTTCTAAGTGTCCTGTTGGCATGCACAAAAGACATTTTACCATACACTCAAACCTATGTCAATAAATATAGGAAGAAAAACCCATTGCACACAATTGCACATTTTTATGTGCTACATTAAGTGTGAACCGGTTCTAAAACAGTTGTCGGCAAGACAAGAAAGGCAAGGTATATGGCAAAAAAGAAAAACAAAAAACTTTCAGAGTGTCTTTCGGATATTCTTAATCTGACCGTAAGCAGCGACGAAGACCTTGAGTTTTTGAAGTCTTTGGGAATGAATAAAAATTCCGACAACAAAACGCTTATCATGGCGCGATTGTATCACAAAGCAGCACAAGGTGACATTCAGGCGATTAAAGAGGTACGCTCTATTATGGCTGACACAGAAAACAAGGATTTTGGAAGACTTTTAGAGATTATTGAGGCGGTGCAGAATGTCAAGTAGCAAGGTTATAGACAATGGGATTGCCTTTTCAGAAAAGCAGGAGCAGGTGATTTCTTTATTAAAGCACAAAAAGCTTAAACGAATCAATCTCTTAGAGGGGTCTGTGCGCTCAGGTAAAACCTGGATAAGTCTTGTGCTTTGGGCAATGTGGGTGGCTACGCAACCTAAAAACGCCAGTTTTTTAATGGCGGCAAAAACTCTTACGGCATTAGAACGCAACAATTTAAACCTTTTGGTTTCGTTGGTGGGAGCTGATAATTTTAAATTTTCAGTGCAGTCCAAAAAGGCCACACTTTTTGGGAGGAGAGTGTATCTGGAAGGAGCGAGTGACGCAAGGGCAGAAAGTAAAATTCGAGGACTTACGCTCAAAGGGGCGTATCTTGACGAATTGACTCTTTTTGACGAAGACTTTTTTGTAATGTTGTTATCCAGACTTTCAGAACCCGACGCCAAGCTTTTTGCAACCACCAATCCGGACTCGCCCAATCATTGGCTTATGACGGATTACATACAAAGGGCAGATGACGGTGAGCTTGATTTTTTGAGAATTAAGTTTTTGATTGATGATAATCCGTATCTGTCAGATGAGTATGTAAGAAGTTTAAAGGCTGAGTATACAGGCGTGTTTTACGAAAGATTCATAAAGGGTGAATGGGTTGCGGCAGAGGGTGTTGTATATCCCGAATATGCTAATAATTCAAAATGCTATACGGTTGAAAAAGCACCCGAAGATATATCATTTGTTACTGTGGGAGTGGACTTTGGCGGTAACAAGTCCGCACACGCTTTTGTGTGTTTGGGATTTACAAAGGGGTTCAAATCCTGTGTGGTTTTGGATGAATTTTATTTAAAGGAGCAAATAAGCCCCGAGAGGTTATCACAAGAATTTATTCATTTTTGCAAAAGGCAAAAACAAAAATATCCGCTTTATGAGGTTTATTGCGACAGCGCAGAAACTACGCTCATTCAGGGGCTTAAGAATGCAGCTATGCGCGAACATCTCACCATTGATGTGAAAAAAGCAAAAAAAACGAAGATTATTGACCGAATCCGTTTTTTTAACAGCATGATTTCACAGGGGAGGTTTACAATCCTTAAAAAATGTGAAAATGTACACAGCGCTCTGTGCAATGCTGTGTGGGATGAATCAAAACCCGATGATGTAAGACTTGATAATGGAATTTTGAATGTTGATTCTTTGGACGCTTTAGAGTATGCAGCCGAACCCTATATGAAAGAAATGATAAGCAAAATATAAAATTTGAGGAGAAAAGCATGGTAAAGAAAATACTGAAAAGTTTAGGCTATACGCCGTTGCCTGATGGGATGAATATGCCCGTTGAGCTTTGGAAGTCCTGGTACGAAGGCAAGGTGGATTCTTTTCACGAGTATCGTCAGTACAACGGCAAAAGGGCATTAAGGCGAACGAGAAAATCATTGTCGATGGCAAAGCGTGTTTGTGAGGATTGGGCTGATTTACTTTTTAACGAAAAGGTGGAGATAATTACCTCCTCACCTTCTGCACAGAAAGTTCTTGACAAGGTGCTGGTGGATAACAGTTTTAAAGTTTGTGCCAATAAGCTTGTTGAACTGGCGTTTGCGCTGGGAACATCCGCTTTCGTTGAGCATAAAACGCAAAACGGTGTACTTATTGATTATGTGAGAGCGGATATGATTTATCCACTTGCTTTTGCTAACGGAAAGATTTCGGAGTGCGCTTTTGCAAGCCGAATGCTGATTTACGGTGAAATGCACACCTATCTTAACATCCACACAAAGGAAAACGGAAAGTATGTAATTAAAAACTTGCTTATATGTGAGCGCACTAAAAAACGCGCGCCCCTTCCTGAGGGAATTGCAGAGGTTTTTTATACAAATTCCGATGTGGCGATGTTTCAGATTTTATCTCCTAACATTGTCAATAATATCTGTCCTGACAGTCCTTTAGGAATTTCTGTTTTTGCTAATGCGATTGATGTGTTAGAGGGCATAGATTTGGTTTATGACAGTTATCAGAACGAATATCGTTTAGGTAAAAAGCGAATTGTGGTTCCTCTGTCTATGGCGAAAATCGAAATGGAACAGCAGGGCGAAATTTTGCCGGTGTTTGATGATAATGACACGGAATTTTACGCCTTCTCGGGAGCGGACCCTGATAATTTTTCAATAAACGAAATCAATATGGAGTTAAGGGCCGATGCTCACGAAACAGGGTTACAAAGAAACATCGATTTGCTTTCGGATTTGTGCGGATTTGGTTCGAGTAAATACAATTACCAGACAGGCAGAATCAAAACCGCAACTCAGATTGTTTCTGAACAGTCAGATCTTTTCAGAAACTTGAGAAAACACGAAATTCTGGCAGAGCAGGCAATTAAAAATCTCGTTAAGGCAGTGTTGTTCCTTATGGGTGAGGACTATGAGCAGGAGGTTACAGTAAACTTTGATGATTCTATCATAGACGACGCAGCAACAACAGCAGAAAGAGCTTTAAAAGAGAAGCAGAGCAACATAATTGACGCGGCGGAATATTTAAGTCGCGTGTACAAATTACCGCGCCAGCAGGCGGAGGAAAAGGTTAAAATGATGAACCTTGAAAAGGCTGAGCCTGCGGTGGTGGATTAAATATATTCGGTGCGCACGCCGTGACAGTGCGTAGAAAGGAAAAAGTATGAAAAGAGATTTTTTGATGAATGAGCTTGGTCTTTCTAAGGAACAGACCGACAAAATCATGGCACAATACGGCGAATCCGTTAATTCGCTGAAGGATGAAAACAAACGCCTGACAGATGAAAATGCCGGGCTTATTGAGAAGGCTCAGCACGCAGATGCGCTGAGCGGTCAGGTAGGGGAGCTTACAGAACGCGTAGGAGTACTCACTTCGGAGTTGAATCAGTCAAAATTAAATGGCGCAGTATCTCAGGCTTTAATATCTGCAGGTGCAAAAAATTTAAAAGCGGCAGGTGCTTTGATTGATCGCGATAAAATCACTTTTGAAGAAGGCGGTGTAATGGGGCTTTCTGAGCAGATTGAGCAAATCAAAAAAGAGTGCGGCTACCTTTTTTATGATGGTAGTGCATCCTCGGGAATGCGACATACACCACAGGCTGCAACATCGGATGGCTTTGTAAGCAGTGCGCGTTTTGCAGCAAAACTTAACTAAAAAACGGAGGATATAAAATGGCAAACAGTATAACACTCGCAGAAAAATTCTTACCCGTAATCGATGATATTTATAAAAATCAGTCGGTTACACAGATTCTTGACAACGACACACAGGTTAACTTTGTAGGTGCTAACAAAGTTCAGGTATTAAAAACATCAACAACAGGTCTTGGCGATTATTCAAGAGCAGACGGCTACCCAAAAGGTGATGTAACAGCAACTTGGGAAACAATGACATTGTCCGTTGAAAGAGGCAAGGAGTTATCAATCGACCGTATGGACAACGAAGAAACTCTCGGTATGGCATTTGGCGCTGTAACAGGCAGCTTTATGCGTGAATGGGTAGTGCCGGAAATTGATGTTTACAGATTCGCAAAATATGCAGGTGCAGACGGCATTACAAAGGTGTCAGATACATTGACAGCGGAAAACATCTTAGCTGCAATTGACGAGGCGAAAAAGCAGATGGACGCCGACGAAATCCCTGAAGAAGGCAGAATTTTATTTGTAAATTCTGATTTGCAGCTTCTTTTAAATCAGTCAGTATCCCGTTGCTACGGCAGTGATGCGGCTGTAAACACAATTATGGGTACATACAACGGTATGCAGGTTGTTTATGTTCCCTCATCACGCTTTATCACAAAGGTAGACCTTGCAGACGGTGCTACAGGTACAGGCTTTGCCCGTGCAGCAGATGCCGAGGACATTAACTTTATGTTGGTATATCCCGGTTCTGTTTTACAGGTTCAGAAGTTCGCAATGCCCAAAATCTTCACGCCTGACGAAAATCAGGACAAGGATATGTGGAAGTTCCAGTTCAGACTCTACCACGATTGCTTTGTGTATGAAAATAAGGCGAAGGGTATTTATGTAAATACTGCAGAGTAATTTTAAAGGAATGATAATATGGAGCTTATAGATTATTCTTATTACAAAGAGGTATATTGCGGCTCACTTGATGAGAATGAGTTTGCAAGAATTTACCCTAAAGCTGTAGCTTATTTTTACGGCGCAACACGGGGCAGAATTAAAGAAGCTGCCACTAATGTGTGTTTTGCTTTGTGTGAATTGTGCGATATATTTTACGAAGACATATCGCGTGAGAGTATACAGAGCGAAAGCTGTGACGGATATAGCATTCACTATAAAGAAAGCGAAAATGCATACTCTTTAGCGTGGGATGTTTTGGCTACATATCTTGAAACAAGCGGTTATCTTTACGGAGGTAATCTTGTATGAAATATTTGAAAACGGTATATGTGCACAGGTACTCAGAAAGTGATGATACCTGGCATAAAAAAGAGCTTTTGGGTGTGCTTGTTTCAGGGACTCAAAACAGCTACAGCTTGTCCGATACATTAAACCGTGACGCGCACATTACCTTGCGCGTCATGGGTAACGCGGATGCTGATGTAATACCGCAGGATGTTATTTCATTTAAGGAAAGTGACGGTGCTGCTCCGCCCGATAGTGACATTGCAGTTGTTGTATCGGTAACAAAAAATTCCTGCGGAAGCAAGCGTGTCCGTCATGCAAAAATCATTTGCAGGTAAAGGCAGAAAGGAGAGGCAGACGATGGTTTTTGACATTTTAAATTATATGAAGAGCTGCCCGTATCTGTCGGATTGCAATATGAATATTGATTATCTGGGAAAATCAGTACGCTCGCTGTCTGTAAGCGGCAGGTCAAATGATGAAACTGTAAGAGTATATACTGACGGTGATTCTCTGACGAGGAGTGAATTCATACTGAAACTCCGCTTACCTTACGGTGTGGACAAAAGCAAAAACCGTGCAAACAGTATACTTTTGAAAAATATTGAGGAGTGGTTTTTACAAAACAGCTCCAAGGGAATTTTGCCTGAATTGGGCGAAGAAAAAATTCCTGTTTCAGTAAGTGCTGATTTTTCCCGTGATAATGTAACTTATCTGGCAGACACGGCGGTTTTTACAGCCAATGTAGCTGTTTTATATTATAAAACAAAGAGCCATTAAGGCAGAAAGGAATTGTTATGTTAGGAAAGTTAGTTAACAGACATGAAAAAGTTGCATACTACGGCGTTAAAGATGCCGAAAGTACCGTTACATATCGCAGAATGTGTGGCTTTACAAAAATGGATACATCGAAAAACCCCGTAGAATACACAAGAAGATATATTGATGAAAGCTTTGAACAAACAGATGTTGTGGCGTTTAGTCCGTCTATTTCATTTGCTTTTGACAGATACAGCGGTGACCCTGTTCACGAGGATATTGTGTCATTGGCAGACAACGAAATTTTAGGTACAGATGCTGTTCGTTCAATCGTTATTGTTGATATTTCAACTAAGGATGATTCAGGTGTATGCAGCGCTATAAAGCGTGATTTTTCAGTAATGGTGGAAAACGAAGGAAACTCCACCGATGCGTACACCTTAAGCGGTACTATGAGCACAAAGGGTGAGAAGATTTTTGGCAAGGCTACATTGTCAGATGATTCTCAGACTATTACTTTTACTGATGATGAGTAAGCAGTATAACATCTTGTGCAGTGAATTGCCCGATTATGTGACGCTTTACGGAATCAAATATCCTGTACATACATCGTTTAAAAACTGGATTGAGATTTCTATATTGGCGCAAGAGCGCGGTATGTGCGATGCCAAAGCAGTGGCACAAATGCTCAGGCTATGCTACCGTGAAAAATTGCCTACCAACATGATGTCGGCGGTTTTGGGTATGCTTGCTTTTTTGAATGGGGACGCGGATATTTCCGTGTCCTCTGACAAAAAACCCAAAAAGCTGTATTCCTTTAGTGAAGATGCTCACGCCATATATTCGGCGTTTTATTCCAAATACGGAATTGATTTAGAAAAGAGTCACATGCATTGGTACAAGTTTTGTGCCCTTTTTGAAGGGCTTTCTGACGATAATCCATTTAAGACTCTTATTAAAATAAGAACAATGGATGAAACTGCAGTAAAAGATGAAAAAACAAGGAGAAAAATAATCAATTTAAAAGCAAAATACAGTCTGGAATTACCGGCAGAAGTAGATGTGGCAGAGAATATATCTTCTCTGTTTTAGCAAGGAGGGGAAGTATGTCGGAATTTAGCAATATAAGTGAATATGAAGAAGAGGCACGCCGAATAGGTGAGCAGGTTGCCGATGCCTTTGACGATGGATTTTTGAACAACTTAGAAAAAGCAAACATCGAGGTAGTCAGAGCGTTTAATACACGCTATGAGGCTATAAATTATCAGCTGGAGTTCGGACTTATTACCGAAGAAGAATACTACAAAAAGCTCGAAGAGGCGCGTGATAAGTATTTTGGACGTAACACTCAGGAATGGTATAAGTACACTGCGGAGATCTATGAATACCGCAAAAATGCTCTTGAAGAATATCAGGAGTATGTTGAGGAAAACCTTAACTCCCTTTTAGAAACCGTAGAAAAGGGCAGAGAAGAATTTACACGGATTCAGAGGGAGCAGGGCAATTACAAAGAAAAGCTTCTGGATTATGCCGGCTCGCCTACAGGTTTTGACACTCATACAACATATGTGGACAATTACTGGCCCACCGGAGACCCAATAAAGCTGGTTGACTATACGCTGGTGGACTACGATAAAGAAATAGAAAAGCTCAAAAGCTTCAACGACAGCATCAATCAGCTAAAAGAAAGAGCTCAGGACATCGACCCTGAGGTGTTCTCTATGTTTTTTGATGAGCTGAGGGGGATGTCGATTGATGATGCAAAGATACTTACAGATTTGCTTCTTAAAGCAGGTGATGAGGATTTTGCAAAGCATTTTCAGCTTTATCAGGAAAGAAACGATCTGGCAGAGAGTATGTCAATCTCACATTTTAGTGATGATTTCAAAAATTTTGAAGATGAAATGAAGTCAGAACTTCTGCAACAGTTTGGTAATTTGCCCGGTGATTTTTTTGAGTACGGCACTGTTTTAGGCGAGCAGATTATGGAAGGGTTTATATCTGAGGTTAATGACTTTTTCTCGGATATAACTGTTGAAATTCCTGTGATTGAGGCTGCTACAGAAACCACAAACAACATACAAAACTCCACATTTTCGCCTGTATATTATTTTTATGGTGATCGTGCTACAACATCAAGAACCAGACTGATGGCAAAAAATGAGTCGATTTTTGATTATATGCGCGGGATAGAATAGGAGGAATTATGAAGCTTATATATGAAAACGAACGAGGAAAAATCGTAATGAATGGTGGCGGTGGTAAGGGCTTTAATATAACTCAGATAAGGGGGATTTCGATTCCTGAATGCGATGTTGAGGCTGTGAGATACCCTTATATGGCAGGGCAAGTAGTAACAAGGGTTACTCCCATGGAAAGAGTAATAACAATATCCGCCGATGTGCGCGATGACAATAAAAAAGAACTATCGCGCGCTGTGAATGTTTTTTCTGCTCCCGGCACAATCAGCATAACCTCCTGCGGTAAAACCAAAAGGATAAAAGCGCGTTGCGTAAGCTTTGAACCGAACAAGAATAAGGGAGCGTATACTCCGTTTACTGTACAGTTTTGTGCGGACAGCCCATATTTTGAGGATATTTATGACACTGCTGTTTATATAACAAATCGCGAGGGAAAACTGATGTCGGATTTTGTTTTAGGTTGTGCTTTTTCTGAAAGGCTTTTAAAAAATCTTGTGATAAATCGTGGTGACGTAAATGTTGAGCCGGTATTTGAAATTTCTTCTGTTGATGGGGCTGTATGTCCTCAGGGTATCTTGATTAAAAACAACAAAAACGGCAAGGGAATACTTTTAAATACTGAAGTTTTGGCCGGGGAAACGATTACCATTGATATAAAAAACAGAAAAATCACAAGCAACAAGCGTGGAAATTTGATTTCCTGTTTGGGTCAGGATACGGCGATTTCAAGGTTTTCAATAGATGTAGGCGTATCGGAAATAGAAATCTTAACACCTGAAATAAGCGGAACACTATCTGCAGTATGCATATATAACAACAGCTATATATCGGCTGTGGTATAGGTAGAGGTGAAAAAATGAAATTCGGAGATATAAGAATATACGATAAAAACTTTGAACTTTTGAATATACAGCCAAAATACATGGCTGTAAACTGGGAAATTAATTTCAAAGGCTATGGTTGTGGTGAAATTCAGTTTGAAAAGACCAAGGAAATTGTAAATCTTTTAACCCAAAATCGTTATCTGTTTTTACTTCAGGATGATATTCAGTCCATAATTACGGGATATAAAATCGGTGAAACGGTCACAGTTTTCACAAGGACTCTTGAGTGGCTTTTGACAAAGTTTTGCGTAACGGGGTTTTCCGTTTACGAACTTATGAAGGAAGTTTACAATCACACTTGGAGTGAAACTAAGCTGATTGGATACATATTGGAGCAAAACCTTCATAAGGATTTCAAATTGAAGTTTTTGGGACTTGATTCTGATGAAAGCGATATGAGTGATTTTTCCTTAGAAGGTGCCAGTGATATATATTCACTAATTAAAAGTATTATTAAGGATGAAAAAACAGGATTTAGGTTTTTTCGTGATTTTGATGATGATTGCTTTGTGTTTGAAATGGTTTTGGCTAAGGAAAACACAGAGTTTACGCTGTGTGATGAGTACAGAAACTCATACGAAAGTGAGTATAATTTTGATATACAAAATGAAGCCTCAGGCGGAGTGTTTTATCACGCAATAACCAATATGGGCAGGTGGGATGCCGGTGTAAATTCTCCCACAATAACTCAGGAGCCGTCTAACTACGGTAAATATTATACTGTGTCTGCCGAAGGAAAAATCATGGGTAAATATGTGTATAAGGACCAGATTATACTTTGCAAAAGAACTGACGGAATTTTTGATATAGTAGAAAAAGCCGAGCCCTTTTTGGTGGAATTTCCGCCTGAGGACAACGGAATATTTTCGTGGACAGCGGTTCTTGACTCAACAGATACGGTAAGTGCTGAAAATGAGCTTTCGGACAAAAAGGCGATGGATATGATAACAGGAAAAGTTAGTCTTTCGTATCCTGATGAATTTAGTTTGGGGGATATTGTATCGGTAAAGTTTTTTGCCGATGATATGTCCTGTAGTCAAAAAAAGCTTATTTCTCAGATATATATGTGGGACGAGCCTGAGGGTTCGGGCATAAATCCCACTTTGACAGATGTTAAATAAGGAGGAAGGAAATGTCATACAAATTTAGTTTTGCAGACAACGCAGTATATTCTGCCAAAGATGTAAACAACATTACAAAAAGGCTTGTTACCTCGGGCATAGAGGATAGCTTTGTTGACGGGGTCGCGTACAATGTTTCGAAATTTAACGAAGCAGGTCAGCTATTGTATTCGTCAGGTGTTGTTCCTGAAAGTTGTCTGACTTTGAAGGTAATAGCTTCAGGTGACGAGAAGATTCTCATAAATCCCGGGCTTGCTTTTTTTGACGACGGTTCTGTTATTGAGATTGAAGACGGCGGCGAAGAATTGAGCTATACAAAGGGAGAAATAAATTATGTTTATCTGAAAAACGACCTTGAAGCGTCAAATGTTTCGTACCCTTATTGTGGAACACAGGAGCCTTTAGGGGATTATGTGATGCTGGCGGTTATTGATGAAAATGGCATAATTACAGATAAACGCAAATACGCACAGGGAAAGGTACCAGGTTATCAGAGCGTAACGGGTGGACTGTTGATTCTGGACGAAACTGTTGGCTTGCCCATAAAGGATTACCACAGCACCTCAGGTGAAGTGTCTTTTGATATTGGCGCAAACAAATATGAGTACATAATATCGATAGGAAAAATCGGCCATTATGAACAGCGTGAAAGTGTAGCCATTTACAGAATTACAGATGGTACGATTGTATCATTAGCACGAAAAGGTACAACAGATGCGGTGTTTAATGGGGAGAAAATGTATCTTTACTATGACAAAGTGCATAAAATTATTACCGCTGTTCCCTCGATTAGTGACGGCGTACTGACATTAAACATTGATGTACGAGACAATAGAGATCAAATAGGTAAACCGGGTGACACTCTGTACATAGATGTAAAATTGATTTTTATATAGGGGTGAATTGCAATGATAAATTATAAGATGAAGATAGATTGTCTTAATGAAAAAGTTCTCTCCTCGGATATTACATTTATTTCCGGTGATGTTATGGCATACAAAATGATTTTTGAGTTTTATGAAGATGACAAGCCTATGGATATAACGGATTGCACATTGGTGGTAAGAGCAAAGCGTGCTGACGGAAAATGTATTGAAGGAGCAGGAGAAATTATAGACGGCAAGGGAACGTTTGTTCCCGGAAACAGTATGTATGCAGTTCCCGGGGAGTTAAAAATGGAAATTGCACTGAGTGACAGTTCAAAAAGCTATGTGACCACTAAGGTTATTGTGGCAGAAGTCGTTGAAGGAATAGGAGCAAAAAATCAGCCCGATGCAACAGAGGTTTCTGTTTTTGTAACGCTGCTTAATCAGGTGCAGGCGCGAATGGATGCTGTTAAACGGTTGGCGGAAGAGGCTATTCCCGTAAAGGGAGAGGACTACTGGACTGACCAAGATAAAGCCGAAATTAAATCCTATGTAGACGAAGCTATTCTCGGAGGTGAGTGGTGATGGGCGTTAAAGAAAAGATGACTGCCATTGCTGACAAGATAAGAATGTATCTGAATAGCGAAGCCAAATATAGTTTAGATAGTATGCCCGAGGCAATATACGATGTGTTTTCTCGAGGTGTCGATAAGGGTGAGGCAGTAGCGAAGAGTAAACCGTATCTGGACACATCTCAATTGACGAATTTTCGTTATTTTTGTATGGGGGGTATTCGACAGGAAGCCATACCGTTTTTAGACACCAGTAACGGAACAAATTTCAATGGTATGTTTCAGTCATGTGGAAATTTAACAACAGTACCATTTTTAGACACCAGTAAAGGAACAGATTTTGGTGAGATGTTTTATTACTGTAACAATTTAATAACAGTGCCAGCGTTAGACACAGGTAACGGAACAAATTTTATGTGGATGTTTAGTTCATGTAGCAATTTAACAACAATACCATTGTTAGATATTAGCAAAGGAATAGATTTATACGGTATGTTTGATGGCTGTACCGCACTTCGAAACATAACTTTTGCGGGCACAATAGGGCAAAGTCTTGATATGCAATATTCGCCTTTAAACAAAGCAAGTATAGAGAGTATTATCAGTTGTTTATCCACTACTGCAACGGGAAAAACCTTGACCTTAAAAAAATCTGCAAAAGAAGCAGCTTTTACTGATGAAGAATGGAGCGCGCTCGCAGGGGCAAAAACAAATTGGACTATAAGTCTTATGTAAAGGAGTGATGATATGGTAGTAAGAAATATTTTATATGCAGATGAAGGGAAAATCTTAACAGACGGAGTGGCCTACGGCACGGAAATTTTGCTTGAGGTTGGAAGAAATGCTGACGAGTTTTATGAAATAACAAAAGAAGAATACGAAGAAATCATTAAAAAAGAGGAAGCGGAAAATGCTAAAAATTGAGAAAAAACAAATAGCATATAACTGTGCCAAGCGTACATCTGAAATAAAGTATATAGTCATTCACGATACCGCTAATAAGTCAAAGGGTGCAGATAGTGAAGCTCATTTTAAATATTTCAACGGAGGAAACCGAAATTCTTCTGCTGATTTTTTTGTGGATGATACAAAGATTTTGCAGGTGAATGATTACACAAAATTCTGTACTTGGCAGGTAGGTGACGGCAAAGGAAAATACGGCATCACCAATCAAAACTCCGTGGGCATTGAAATTTGCATAAATGCAGACGGCGATTACGAGAAGGCGTTTTGTAATGCCATAGAACTTGCGAAGTATCTTATGAAGACGCTCGGCATCCCTGCTGAGCGTGTAGTAAGGCATTACGATGCAAGCCGTAAAAACTGTCCTGCATCAATGAGTGAAAATAACTGGCTCCGTTGGCAGGAATTTAAGGAGAAGATTATGGAGAAAAAGTTTAAAGACATAAAAGGACATTTTGCAGAAAAGGCAATCGAGGAGCTTTACAGTATGGGTGTGGTTAACGGCGTTTCAGAAACGGAATTTGTACCGGACAGAGCCGCAACCCGTGGTGAAGTGGCAGTTATTGCAAGAAATATAATCAGGTATATTACAGGAGAGTAAAGGATGAAAATAACATTATATTTAAAGGCGGTAACAGGAGCGCTTGCGGGAATTATATCGGCGATTTTTGGTCCTTTAAATGCGTTTTTTTACGGCCTTGTATTTTGTGTTATTGCAGATTATATCACGGGAATCTGCGCGGCTATATATGAAAAAAAGCTTGATAGCCGCGTGGGTTATATGGGAATACTTAAAAAAGTGGTGCTTATGACAATAGTGGCACTTTCTCATGTCATCGGCAATGTGGCGGACATACCTGCCATACGCGAAGTGGTTATTGGTTTTTACATAGCCAATGAGGGAATTTCCATATTGGAAAACGCATCGAAGATGAACATAAAATACACAAAAAAACTAAAAAAATGGCTTTCTCAGTTGCAGGAATGGGAATAAAATTAAAAGGGGAAAATTATTTTTATAATTTTTCCCTTTTTTCTTGTGTTTTTTAACTATAACACTTGAAAAAGCGGTTTTTTTGTGTCATAATATGATATGTATGGAAAAGTATGTTAAAACATATAAAACAAAAGGGTATGAAAGGTGAATTGTTATGGCAGATATGAAAGAAATCTTGAAAAAAGTAGCGGACAATATGACCGCAATCAAAAACCAGGGTATTGATGAAGTATGCCCCATCGGTATCATTGATATCGAAAACTGGGAATGGCCCCAGGGTGTAGGTATGTACGGTATGTACAAATACTACAAGGAATTGGGCGAAACCTCATACCGCGATTATTTAATCGATTGGTATGACAGACACATCACAGGCGAATTGCCCGAAAAGAATGTAAACACAATGTGTCCTATGTTGACACTTGCATATTTGGCAGAAGAAACAGGCAGAGAAGACTACTTAAAGCTTTGTGCTGAGTGGGCCGAGTGGGTTATGTATGAAATGCCCAGAACCGAAGGCGGCGGTATTCAGCATATCGTAAGCGGTGAAGAAAACCACAATCAGGTTTGGATAGATACACTCTTTATGACAGTTTTATTCTTAGCTAAGATGGGACTTTTACTTGATAAACCCGAATACATTGAAGAAGCTAAGTTCCAGTATTTATTCCACATTAAGTACTTGGCTGACAGAGATTCAGGCTTCTGGTTCCATGGCTGGACATTTGATGAGCGTCACAACTTTGCTAACGCTTTGTGGGCGCGCGGTAACTGCTGGTACACAATCGGCTCAGTAGAATTAATCGAAATGTTAGGCTTAGAAGGCGCTATTAAGAAATACTTATTAAACACACTCGAGTTCCAAGTTGAAGCTTTGGCTAAAACACAGGACGCATCAGGCGGTTGGCACACACTCGTTGACGATCCCGATTCGTACCTTGAAGCATCAGCTGCAGCAGGCTTCGGCTACGGTATCTTAAAGGCAGTTCGTTTAGGTCTTATTGACGAAAAATACAAAGAAGTAGGCGTAAAAGCTTTAAACTATGTTATCGACAATGTAGCAGAAGACGGCGAAGTTCAGAATGTATCTTATGGTACAGGTATGGGCAGAACATTGGAAGCTTATCGTGTTATCCCGATTTGCCCCATGACATACGGTCAGTCATTGGCACTCCTTATTTTAACAGAAGGTGTTCGCTTATAGTAGGTGTTCCCGAAAGTGCAATTTTTGGTGAAAAATTAAGAAATGTACAATGTAGGAGAAAAAATCTTACTCTTGAGAACCCTGTAATTCCTATTGGTTCTGACAAAGAAATGGAAACTGTAAAATCATCAAAAGAATAGGAGATATGGCCTATGAATTTTTTAGAAAAAAAGAACGAAATGCTTGAAAAAATGATAGAAAATGCGCACGGACGCTTTGACCCCGAGTATGGTATGCTTACCAGATTGGTAGAGGGACATAAGGGAGCGTACCACACGAATTACACAGGTCTTATTCACCATACCCGTGACAGCGCTGAGTATATCAATAAAGTGTGCTATATGAAAAAAAGCGAGTATTATTCTGAAGTACGCGCTATATTAAAAAAACTTCCTGAAGTTCAGGACAGCCGTGAAGGTTCGCCAACCTACGGCTTGTGGGGATATGTGTGTGAAGAACCTATAGAGGAAATGCTTGCACCCGACTACAACAACGCAGACTTTACAGGCAAGCACATAGCTTACGTTTTAAAGCATTGCCCTGAGGCTTTGGATGAAGAAAGCAAAGCCGCTGCGAAACTCAGTTTAACTCGTGCGGCACAGTGCAGCATAAACAGAAATGTATCAGCAGACTACACTAATATCAGCTTTATGAGTTTGAATACCATTATTGGTGCAGGTGAGCTTTGTGATCGCCATGATATGTTCGAAATAGGCAAGAAGAGATTGGAAACAGCCTACAAATATCAAAAACATAACGGCGGTTTTTCAGAATTCAACAGTCCTACATATTCTCCTTTGGTTGTTGAGGAATTAGGAAGACTTTTAACAATTACAGAGGACGAAGAAATTACAAAAATGGCAACAGAACTTATCTATATGGCGTGGGAGGAAATTTTGTGCCGTTATGATAAGGACCGCTGTGAACTTTGCCCGCCTATGATGAGAGCTTATCGCACTTCAGCTT
>Ga0233360_1000087_pt1 | contig 17599 bp, 19 predicted proteins | sample ElkDunMinimDraft_20_FD_180671 | JGI IMG/M metagenome (GOLD analysis project Ga0233360, IMG submission 180671) | Fecal eukaryotic communites from dung pellets of Tule Elk in California, USA - Elk Dung A0 | ecosystem: Host-associated > Mammals > Digestive system > Large intestine > Fecal | place...
TTGGCCACGTAGCAGCGGCGGTTGCCCCAGTATATCCAGGCGTTGCCCTCCTCGTCCTGATAAATGGCGGGGTCTATACATGCCCAAGAGTGGTCGGTGCCGGGGCAGTCGGCATTGGTGAGCAGCTGCTTGCCCAGGGCGTCCTTGAAGGGACCGTAGGGCGAGTCGGCCACAGCTACGCCAATACCACACCAGTTGGTCGACACGTAGAAGTAGTACTTGCCATCCTTCTCGGTCACGTGTGCGGCGTAGGCGGCATGAGAGTTCTGCCACTTGAACTCGTCCACGTGAAGTGGGCTCTTATGCTCGGTCCATGTCATCATGTCGGTGGTGGAAAACAACGCCCACTCATGCATCTTGTATCCACCCTGATTGCCGGCAAAGTCCACGCCGGTGTAGAGAAACAGCGTGTCGCCCTTCACGAAGGGGGCAGGGTCTGCCGTGTGCTTGTGCTTTACTATCGGATTCGATGTAGCCCGAAACTTATGCAGCTCCCCATTGGGGATAATCTGCGCAGCTGCTCCGGCAGCCATTGCGCCCATGCAGAGCGCCAAGATTGTCTTTTTCATATTCATTTGTTAGTTTGTGCTTTTTCTTTCTCTTGTTTCACAGACACGTTAACATGGTTGCCTTTGGTGATTAATCATTGTTGTATAGTTCGTCATATAGCCTTTTGGCCTCTCGTGCGCCCTGCTTGTGACCCAGCTTCTCAGCCTGTTGGTACATCCTGAGTGCCTCTTTCTTTTTCTGTTTCACCCCCTCGCCATGCTCATAGCATTTGGCAAGGTTGAAGTAGCCTTGCGGATTCTTCAGTTTGGCTGCTTGGGTATACCAGTATACAGCAGATCCTCTGTTCTTCTCTGTTCCATATCCGTAGAAATAGCATGTGCCTAAATGCACCTGAGCGATGCTGACTCCTTTTTCCGACATTTTCTTCAACTCATGGAAACCAGCTCTAACTCCAGCTCTTGTAGCACGATATAGCCAATTGGCGCTTATGTGATATTTTGGTTCAATATTCTTATAACATAGCCCTACATAGTACATGGCGTGTATGTTGCCCATTTCGGCTGCCTCCAATAGATATTCGGTAGCCTCTTTTTTATGTCCGTCCGAAAAGAGTTTTTTACCCATTTCTGTCAGTTCATTGGCTCTTTGTATATCCGACTCTATATTCTCCGTGGACTTATCTATGACGCTGCCTGCATCGTTAATGCAGGATTTGACAGAGAAGAATATAATGAATAAAAACATGAATACTTTGGCAACATCTCCAAAAAGGCAACCTTCCTTCTCTTCCTCCTTAGTTTCTTCTGAAGACATTGTTGCAGTAACTGTAGATGCATCTACCTTTTTATTTTTATGTTTCGATTCTGTATACTTTTTCACTTCATCGTAAAACACATCATCCGACTCCTTGTACTCTTGGTAGCCTTCTGTGTTGCTTGCTTGCACCGTATCGGGAATCTCTACCAAAGTGCGTGTGTCCGCATCGTTGGCCAGTGTGCCTACATGTATGCTTGGTGTGGTGGTTGCATCTGTACTCGGTATATCTGCACTTGGCGCATCAGTATCCGTACTTGGCATATCTGCATCTGTAGTTGATGCGTTGTCGGCATTGTCACTTTGTATGGAGTCTGTAGCATTTCCTATTATTCTCATCACTCCTTTTGCCAGTTTTTCCAGCGAATTGAATGTGGATTGCGCAGCTACAGCTTCGGGGAGTTTCTTACCCTCGGTAGCCAATACCGCCACAGGTTTGCCCATGCTCAGAGCATAATTCATCATGGTCGTGGCATACTCATTATGCTTGTCTGTATTGGGTATAATGATATATACGTCGCATTCGGCAACCTTACGCTTGGTATATTCGTTGGTGATGACCCCACTTTCCACACAGTCGAGGTAGTAGGTGAGCTTCTGGGTGCTGAGCAATCCCGACAACTCGTATGCTACAGACGAGTCGCTTATGAAGTAGCTGATAAATGTATTGTATTTCATAGTTTACAAACTTACATAAAAAAAGTGATTTTTACGCCAGTTCTATAAAAAGACGTTTTTTTATAGGAAAGATACGACAAATCTTTCTGATTTTATAGATACGTAAACATTGGTACTATCGGTGAGGCACAGACACGTGATTATTGGTACCTTTGAATTCACGGCTCATTGCTCAAGGCTCACAGTTCATTACTTCCCAAACACCCGTGAGAAGTAGGGTAGTGCGGTGTACAGTGCCGAGTGCCAGTATTCCCAGGTGTGTCCGCCATCGCGTACGCGAAGCTGGCAGGGAATCTGGGCATGGCGCATAGCCCGGTAGAAGTCTATGTTACCGTCGAAGAGGAAGTCGTCGTCGCCACAGTCGACAAACCACTTCACCGTGCGCAGCTCCTGCTTGCGGGCTTCATCGGCATTCTTCACGTAGTCCACGCAGCTCAGTCGGTGCGCAGTCTCAAAAAGTAGTGCTGTTTTGTCGCCCTCGGCCACCTTCTGTGCATCTACCCCCTCGGCTCCCATGTGCAGGAAGGCGCTCATGGCATAGCATGCACCAAACATGTCGGCATGGCGCTGTGCATAGCTGGTGCAGCCACCTCCACCCATCGAGAGACCTGCTATGGCGCGGTGCTGTTTGTCGGCCTTGATGCGATACTCCTTCTCTATCGTGGGCAGGAACTCGGTGAAGAAGAACTTCTCGTAGTTCCACCCCCGCATGTCGAAGTAGCCGTTCCACTTGCCCTCGCGCACCGAGCCACCTGCATCGGGACTCACGATGATCATGGCATCGGCTTCGCCCGAGGCCGTGAGCTGATCCATCACGTCTTTCACGTGTCCGCGGTCAAACCAGTCCTTGTTCGTGCCATCCATGCCGTGCAGCAGGTAGAGCACCGGGTATGTCTTCTCCTTGTCGATGTCATATCCTGCGGGCAGGAATACCGTATAGTTGCGTTCGGCCCCCAGCACCTCGCTCTTGATGGAGTGTTCTTCTACTCGGCTCATCATCTGTCTCCAGTTCTGGGCCATGGTTGTCAGGCACATTGTCAATGCAACGAAGGCGATAGCTGTTCTTTTCATGTGATGCTTGTATTTGTGTTTTATTCTGCGAATATAATGCTAAATATTCATTTATCCTCAATTCTTGTTTGTTTTTTACACGAATGCTCTCGCTGCGCTGCGGAGTTGTCAATTATGATACTGCGTATCAAGATTCCTTGCTGGCTCGGCATAGTTCAAACAAGCTTGACTCTGCTCTTGCTGCGCTGCAGAATTGTCATTTGTCAATTGTCACTTGTCAATTGTAAAAAGGTTCCACAACCCATCCTCCGAGAGCACCCCGCGCTTCAGGTCCTTGGGAAGCAGGCCTGCCTCGTCATCGGTAAAGTCCTGCTTCCACTCGTCGCTGCCGTAGTATGCGGCAAGCTCAGCCATGGCCTCCTGTACCTTGGCGTATGTGCTGGCGCTCATGGGCTGCTCCTTCATCGCCTCCGTTGCCAGGTCATACAGCTCCTCCATGTGCCGTATCCGCTCGATTTGTGTCATCTTTTCGGGCATTTGCTTCAGTTACGAGTAATAGGTTATGAAATCAGCCAATCGTGTGCAGGGACAATCTTTATAAGCTTATCTTCCACCGTGAGGTCTTCCCGGTGAAAGTCTGTTATGAGGTATAGATTGTCACATTTCGTTTCTTTGGCTGCTGCCAACAAACCTCTTATTTCTCGCTTGCGGGTCTTCTCTTTGCTGATGTCGTAGGATACCTGATAGATTTCTTCCACTATGTTGTTTCTGCACACCACAAAGTCGGCCTCATATCCTCCTGCACTCTTGTAATAATACACATCCCGGTCTATAGGCCTATTTCGGCGAAGCAGTTCGATGCATACGATTGTCTCTAATCGCCATCCTACATTCTCTCCAGCGAAAGCATCAGGGCGGCCATCCATCAAAGCTACATCAATGGGGTATACCTTTTCGGCTCTTACCCGTTGTCGGCTCTTGGTAGAGTATTTCTTGACTCCTATCAGCAGGTAGGCCTCCTTTAAGAAGGCGATATAATTATTTATCGTGTGGCTCGACTTTAGCCCTACCGTTTCGGCCAATTCGCTTTCGACAATTGTCACCGGAGATATATTCATCAAGTGGTGGGCCAACTGCTCAAAAGCTTCCGTATACATAATCTTGTGTCGTTGCTCTATGTCCCGTTTAAGGATATTGCTGACCAGATTTCCTACATAGCGTGTCTTGTTATTCTTATGTATCAGTTCTGGGAATCCTCCTTGCTTGAGATAGTCGTCAAAAGCCGCCCGTCTCAATGCCTCTGCCTTTGTGGTTTTCGATAGGGTATCTACCTTCTTGCACAGGCACCATTCGGCAAAGGAGAATGGATAGAGCTCTATCTGGTCATTGCGTCCTGTAAGATGCGTTGCCAGTTCTCCGCTTAGCAGTTTGGCATTAGAGCCAGTGACTATCACATGCATGCGCTGACGCAAGAGCCGATTTACAAACAGGTGCCAGCCTTCAATGTTTTGGATCTCGTCAAGAAACAGATAATTGAAGTCCCCATAAATCTTGTACAGTCCTTCAAGTATCGTGTTCAAGCCGCTTGTCTGCAATTCACTGAAGCGCTCGTCGTCAAAGTTGACATAGGCAAACTTTTCGTTAAGCGACTTTAGCACATTGAAGCATAGGGTCGACTTTCCGCTTCTGCGTACTCCGATGATGACTTGAGCCAAATTACTGTCTAAGTCCACCAGTTTTTCTTCTGCTCGAGGGCATAGTTCCATTTTGCGCAGAGCAACCAATTCTTCATATTGTTCAGCAAGCACCTGCTCTATAATCCGCTTATCTACCATGACACTAATGAATTATATTCGCTGCAAATATACGTCTTTTTATTACAAAACGCAATAAATCGGCACTTTTCTGCTTTTTTCAACGCGATAAATCGGCATTTTTTTTAGTCTTGAAACGCAATAAATCGGCACTTTTCTACTTTTTCGGTAGCAACAACACACACACAACAACACAACACAACAACACAACACACATGTCGTCGCAATTGTCCGGTGGAATTTGAATTTTTCTAATTGCTTCGGACAATTGCCATTCGTCATCGTTATCGTTTTCGTCTTCGTTGTTTCATAGAGGGCGTGTATTTCTGTAATCGTAAGCGTAATCGTTATCGTTATCTTTCAACTCTCAATCCTATATGTCATCCCGAGCTTGTGCGAGGGATCTCTCACTTCTGTTCGAGATGACACACGACCATAACCCCTTCAACTATAAACCATCGTCCATCAACCTCTCAACTTTTTTACTACTTCCACATCCGCTGGTAGCCACTCCACCGAGTGCAGCTCCCCGGGTGCGAGCCACCGGGCAGCTAAGTGCTCTGTGAGCTGGGGCGTACCCTCCACGATGCGGCACAGATAGCAGTGCATGGTGAGGTGGAAGGTGGGGTAATCATACTCCGTGGTGCATAGCCACCGCTCGGGCACGATCTCCATGCGCAGCTCCTCGCGTATCTCGCGGATGAGCGCCTCCTCACGCGCTTCGCCCGGCTCCATCTTACCGCCGGGGAACTCCCACTGTCCCTTATAGTCGCCATATCCACGCTGCGTGGCAAGATACTTGCCTTCGTGCTCTATGATGGCTGCTACTACTTCGATATTCTTCATTGCTCAGTTTTCGTCATCGTTATCTTTCAACTCTCAACCCTATATGTCATCCCGAGCTCGTGCGAGGGATCTCTCACTTCCGTTCGAGATGACACATAACCATCAACCATATCCTTGTCATCTTTCAACTTTATAAATGCTTTGCATTTAAGAGGACTTGCTGGCTCGGCATAATCCCGCAAGCGGTTTCTGCACTCGCTACGCTGCGTCTTTCAACTTTCAACTTTCATCTTTCAACTTTTCTCATACTCCACTTGCTCCTCCGCAGCGAGAGGCGTAGGCTCTGTGTCGAGAGCGTATGTCACCGCCTTGCGTGGACGCAGGTTGTCGAGGTAGGTCTTGTGTAGCAGGTGCTCCAGTTCGGCAAGTGTGGCCTCGCGTGTCTTGGACTTGAGCTGACATTCCCAGATGACGATGGTGTGCCACCCCATCTGTCGCAGCTGGGTGCGCCGCTCCTGGTCGCGCTCCTGGTTGCGTGTGATTTTCTGTGTCCAGAAGTCCGTGTTGCTCTTGGGCATCACGAAGTATCGGCATCCCTCGTGCCCATGCCAGAAGCATCCGTGTATGAATATCACCGTGCGGTACTTGCGCAATACTATGTCGGGCGTGCCCGGCAGCCCCTTCACGTTCACCCTGTAGCGGAATCCCCGGCTATGGAGGTATCGCCTCACCGTCATCTCTGGCTTGGTGTCGCGGCTATGTATGCTGGCCATGCATCGGTGCCGCTGCTCTCGGGTCAGTTTGTCGGGCATGGGGGATTACTTAAATCTTACCTGCAAGTTTATCTTGAAGTAGTATTTCCCCTCCTCTTCATACAACCAACCGTAGAAGTATGGTTTGAGGGTTCTGCCTGCAACCTTTTCGCGTGGATGTCCAGGGTTATTCTCATCTTCGCTTGTTGATGGAGTATCAAATTTTGTTGAGTTGAAAAGATAATTCAGGAATCTGTTCTGTTCATAAATATGGTAACATACCACCTGTCCATCCTCTTTCACAATAATTTGCCCTCCCGTGGCGTCATATATGCCAAGCCAAGGTGTCTCGGGTTTCATACCCAAGGCGCAGTCTTGAAGGAATCGCTTTACCTTATACTCATAGACGGCTCCGTGATTCTCGGTGTCGAAGTCCAAGGGGTTTTGCTGAGTAAGAATCTCAGTGCATCGGGCTATTGTCGTTTCATTCTCCAGATGACGTATCAGTAGCAACTGTGCTATCAATGAGGGAAGGTCACCATCAATGGTCCGTAGGTTCTGGCTAAGGCAACGCGATTGTACTTTCTGAAATACAGTCTCAGCCTTATAATCATTGATAAGGCTCTTAAGTCGTGAGGGTATTCGGGGCGTTTGCTTATATGTGTCCGCATTGAAAGCATCAACATCTATGTCTGAATTTTCGGGGAAACGTATTTCGTATATGAAATTGTTACCAGCACTTGCATTGAAGAGAGGCAAGGTGGTATTTATGCACAACTGCGAACTTTCTATAGAATTAGATGACTTTGTCATTCTTCTATTGTCTGGTTTTGAATCTTTCATAATGTATCTCCAGAAACTCTCTTTGTGGGAAAAATCTGTCAGGCAAAGTTATACTCCTTCCATTAATGGTGTGCAAGTAATCCTTAAAAGATAGTTCCGAACTCTTTTCAAATAACTCTTCAGATACGACAATAGAGTAATCAGGTGTAATTGATAGTAGATGTTTGTCGTATGCCTTGTGAAAGAAAGGATTGAGACACAGTCCATTTCGTGGATTAGTCCTATTGACTTCGTCAAGCGACCAGTCTACAATGTGGCAAGCCTCTAATAATTCTATGCTGCCTACCCCTGATATGCAGCATCTATAATTATAGGAGGATAATACGGCATCTCTAAAAAATGTTTGATGTATTCTTTGTCGAATAATTCGTTCACGTTCTTCTCCTTTGGGAAACTGTTTAGGAAGAGTATGGGTGAATTCTTCCAGTGTGGTATTTCTTAGTTGGGCAATGATAAGGGTGCTATCATAAGCAAGTTTACCCCAATCATCACAGTATTCATCCCAGACCTCTTTGTCCAGTCTGCTTGTATTGCCTAATCCTACTATACCTTTAGCTTTCAGAATGGGGTCGAAACTACCAAAATTACCTATTTTCATCTTTACGGATGCTGGCGTTCTACCGATTAGTGTGGCAACTTCTACTATAATAGGATTGCTGTTAGATGCTTTGTTGAAGGGTACTTTACAATATGCGTCTAATGCCAGTATGGTCTCTTCCCTGCTCCAGTTTCTCATATCCTTATTTTGTTATTGGTGTTGAAAGCCTGCTGGATATCCTCCATCAGCTCTAATGCTTTCTTCTTGTATGGCTCGGCAAAGGGCGTACCTATGTTGTGCAAATAGTGTGAGATGATGGCCATCTGCTCACTAAAGGGCATCTCGCTGCCATCCTCATATCTGCCATGAGGGCCACAGAACTTGATTTTGTGTATCGAGTTCAGAGGTATACTAAGTTGTTCTTCTGCGTGTGTCATATTGTAGATGCAAATATAATAATTCTATATTAAAAGATAAAGTAAATATTGCTTATTCTTTCACATCATACATAACCCTCATTGCTTCTATGATTAACCGAGAATCCAATCTAAACAATGCTTCCTTCACCGCTTGTTTATTGGTGCCATATTCCGATTCTATCATCTTTAAGTCACTCTCGCAGACCTCCTCGTCTTCTATATATCGGACTAATATATCGCTCAGCAATACATCGTTTCGAGTGTGATAGTGGGGTAAATATTCTGCAACGGTGTCCCAATATCCGTATTTGTTTGTCGAAGCTTGTGTTCCCATGATTGCTTGTTTTTTTCGCAAAGGTATATGATTTCCTTGTGATTTTCAACATACTATTGTTGGCTTTTTTCAAAGTTCGTCATTATGTGAAAATCATACAACGGCCAATAGTGCACGAAACGAATTGAAAATTAAAAATAAAAAAGTGAAAACTGCTTCGCAGTGACGATAATGATGACGATGACGTAACTTCTTTGCAGTAACGTATCATTTGTGGGCTTGCTGATTTTCGGCACGCATCAAACGCTTATAGTGGACCCAAGACAAAAGGGCAGACACAGCCTGACTAATTGCTATTTTAATTCAGCAGACAATGCCTGTTGAATTACAAGATGCTGAATTTAAGTAATCAATGAGTTTCGCTGACGATGCGTGCTTCTGAGAAAGTCTACGGATTCTGTGTGAGACCTAAAAGCACTCCGTGAGAGAGTGAAGCAGTGTAATCTGTCTAAATTCTGTTGACTGATAATGAAGACGAAACCTGCTTTATGCAATCTTTCCCGTCTCGATCTCAGAGATAATATATGAAAGTACGTAGCGAGCACCTTGATAATACAGACTAGTGGCAGGTTTGCTTAGCTTCGCGTATGTATCAGATAGGTATATAGTATCCAAGGCGTCGGCCATGCTCATACCAGCTTCCCTCCTTGACGATTGAGATAGACGGTCATATCGGCCACCATATCAGTGAATGACTGGGTGTGCATGAATCCATAGTGCTCGTCCATCAGCTTGACGCCGCCATAACGCTTGATGTAACGCCACGCCTGAGAGTCGGTAAGGCCGTGTGCCTTGCCAAACTCGCTGACCAAGGCGATGATGTATTCCACCTTGTCGGCCACGGGATATTGCCTCATCTCTATGCTTGAGCCCATAGGTATACCTTTCTATATTGTTTCACTGCAAATGTATGTTTTTTAATGTAACAGACAAAAAAGTTGTTCATTTTTGATAAAACCGAGAGGAGTGGGTTGTTTCACCAAAAGGCATTACCTTCGCATCGTTGATTCCCGGGAACTCTTCACCTTGTGAACGACATCCTTACAGAATATGCAAAGTCTATCGGTAAAGACCAAGAAAGCAAACGTGCGGCTGCAGGCATGTCTCTATTGGTAGACCGGGTAAAGCCGAGTTGGTGGTAAAAAGAAAGGGATAGCAGCCAATGAGATATCTCTGTGAGGATTTACAGAACCTACCTTAACTTCTTTACCTCGCGGTCGAAGTCGCTTTCGAGCAATTGCATCTCACGCTTGCGGTATATTTCAAATTCCTTTTCGGCTTTTTCTATCGCCTCCTTGTGCGACACGCTGCCTTTTCCTATCAAGATGTTCCGTTTGTGGGCAATGATCTGATTGTCCAATGCCTCTATCCAATCATGCATAGTCATCGGATTCATCTCCAAGGCTTGGAACTCAGCAAAGTCCAGGAATCCTGACACCAGTAGGTTGAGTCGCTGCAACTCCAGCTCCGTTAGGTCGTTTTTCGCAATCTTGATATCGTCTTTTGTGATGTAGTTTCCCTTGAAATTTGTCATCCCCACAAAAGGCTTTTCATTGTCGACTCGATGATATATCACCTCTGCCGCGGTATTCTCGTGCACGGCATAGTGCAGTTTGTTTTGTACTGTAGCAAAGAACATCTTTGTCATCTCACTGCGCGGGTCGTAGTCTGTAGCCGTGGCATAGATGTCGGTCACTTGCTGATAGAAGTTGCGCTCGCTGCTACGGATGTCTCTAATGCGTTGCAGTAACTCGCGGAAGTAGCGATTGCCTCCCTGCTTCAGACGCTCATCATCCATGGCAAAGCCCTTCTGTATGTATTCGTGCAGGCGTTGGGTAGCCCAACGACGGAAGCGCGTAGCTACTTGCGACTGCACACGATAGCCCAAGGCGATAATCATGTCGAGGTTGTAATGCACGATGTTGCGTTGCACTTGGCGATTGCCCTCCTGGCGAACTAATAAGAATTTCTTATAAGTTCGTTCTTCTTCCAACTCTTTGTCTGCATATATTGCTTATATGCATTGAGATATTTTCTTGTGTCGTGTCATATAACTCTGCCAGCTGATTCTGTGTGAGCCACACATCCTCATCGGCAAAGCGAACGGAAACACGGGTTATCTCATTGTCGTCTTGGGAGAGTATGATGTTGTTGCCTTCTTTCATTTATAGCCTTTTCTTGGTACGCAAAGTTACACTATTCTGCCCAAGACAGTAAGTCTTTATCTCTAATTCTTATGAAGCAGTTTTGAAATTATCCAAACAGATAAATTGACAAAGATGAAAAAACATGAAAATAAGTCGGTCAATCTTGCCGACAACGGAGAAGACTTTGCCGCTATTGTGTGCAGATAAAACAACGAGGCATTTCGCAGCGTTGTTTCCGGTAGCCCTTGACGTAAGTCAAGCTATCGGGTTTAGTTCTTCTATGGGGGTGGTGCCTTTTCTGTACCTGCACAAATAAACACAGACAAAAAAGAAAACCGTAGGGTGCGGGGCACTCTACGGTTGCTTTATGAGGGTGGGGAGTCTCACTGCCCGAGCACAGAGAGCAGGTAGCTGCATTTCTGAGAGTCGCCCAAGGTCTTGCCCTTGTCGCACGAGAGCTTCACGCAGGGGTGCCACTCGCGCGACTCGGTGATGCGTCCGCGGACGAGCTTCACGACGATGTTCATGGGCTTGCAGTCGGTGACATCGCAGGTGAGGTAGGTGCCTACGCCGTAGCTGTCAGTAATCTTCCCTTGGCAGTAACGGTGTATCTCGATGGCACGGTCGATGTCGAGTCCGTTGCTGAAGACGGCTTGCTTCGTCATAGGGTCGATGCCCAGCTGCTTGTATTTGGCTACGATGAGGTCGACCTGCTCTTCCTCGACTCCGCTGTCGATGCGCAGGCCGCTGAAGGTCATGGCCATGCGCTTGGAGAGGTTGCTGAAGAAGACGTGGTCGCCGAAGCAGTCGTAGAGGAAGATGCCCACGTTGCCGTCGTACACCTCGGACCACTTGCTCATGACGTTGTAGTTGCACTCGAACACGCCGCTCACGATCTCCTCGAAGCTGATGCACTGGTGCGACATGGTGCCCAGGCAGGGGAGGCCCTTCTTCATGGCGAAGTAGACGTTGGAGGTGCCGGTGAAGCGGCCGCACTGGCCGTGTGTGGCCTCCTTGACCTCGGCGTACGACTGGATGAGAGCATCGATGACGCGCTCTTGATGGTCGAACGAGAAGCGGCGGCGCGTGCCCATGTCGCCTAAGGTGAGTCCTCCTTGCCATATGCGGCGGCCTTTCTGGAGGCTCTTCTCGTATTCGGTCTCGGCATCGTAGCGGAGGGTGTCGCCGTTGAGCGTGTGCATGAGCTCGGAGATGGTGGAGAGGATGGGCATCTCCCACATGATGGTGGACCACCACTTACCTTTCACACGGATGTCGAGGTGCCCCTCTGGATCCTGACTGATGGTGAGCTCGGAGGGGTTGAAGCGGTAGCCGCGCAGGAAGACATTGATGTACCAGTAGGGTAGGAAGGGGAAGGTGCGGGTCATGAACGCGCACTCCTCATCGGTAATCGTCACTTCGGCCATGTGGGCGAGCTGCTCGCGCAACAGGTGGTCGAACCCGGCAGGGTAGCGGGTCTGATGGCGGTCGAAGAAGCAGTACTCGGTCTCGGCTCTCGGGTACTTCTGCAGGATGTAGTACATGCAGGTGAAAGTATAGAGGTCGTTGTCGGTGAAGTGGTTGATGATTGGTTTCATGGGGATATGTTGGTGTGACCTGTCGTTATGTCTTGTTGTATGGATTATTGATGCAAATATACGCTTTTCCTGTAAGAATACAGGTAAAATGACATTTTTCTTTACTTGGTGCCGTGTAAATAACTACCTGCCTCTGTTTTATAAGCCTCTTGCTTCTTGGGCATCAGCAGTGTCAGTCGTCTCTCCAGGATACGATATAAACACAACGCTCCCCCTGAGCATTAGCTCAGAGGAAGTGCTTGTCTCTTGATTTATGGTCTTGGCGATTAGCGGATTAGTGCCTATCACCACTTACCTTGAATCTGTTCCTTAGCCGCCGAAGTCGTCGAAGTGGATCATATCCTTCTCTACGCCGAGGCTGTCCAAGAGGTCGAGGACGGTCTTGGCCATCATAGGAGGACCACAGAGGTAGTACTCACAATCTTCGGGATTTTCGTGTTGCTTGAGATAGGTGTCACCCATCACAGGAGCTACGAAGCCAGCGGTATACTTGATGCCTGCTGCGTCGGCCTTGGGATCGGGACGGTCGAGCGCGAGGTGGAAGTGGAAGTTGTCGAACTCCTTCTCCAAGGCGAGGAAGTCGTCGAGGAAGGGAATCTCCTCCAATGCGCGGGCACCATAGAAGTAGTGCATCTGACGGTCGCGGCACTGACGGGTCTTGAGCATGTGCATGATCTGTGCACGGAGGGGAGCCATACCGGCACCACCACCAACCCAAATCATCTCGCGACCCGACTCGTAGTTGGGACGGAACTCTCCGTAAGGACCACTCATCATCACCTTGTCACCAGGCTTGAGGCTGAAGATGTATGATGAAGCAATACCGGGCATCACGTCCATGAAGCCACCACCCTGCTCTTTGGGCTTGAAGGGAGGTGTAGCGATACGTACGTTCAGGGTGATGATGTCGCCCTCGTCGGGATAGTTGGCCATAGAGTAGGCACGCACTGTGGGAGTGTCGTTGGTACACTTCAGGTTGAAGAGGCCAAAGTTCTGCCATGCGGGAAGGTAGGTGTCGCCGATGAGTGACTTGTCGAAGTCCTTGTCGTAGTCGATGCTGTATGCAGGGATCTTGATCTGTGCATACGAACCGGGCTCGAAGTCCATGTGCTCGCCGGGAGGCAATGCTACCTTGTACTCCTTGATGAAAGTAGCGACGTTCTTGTTTGAGATAACCTCGCACTCCCATTCCTTAACACCCATAACAGACTCGTCGACCTTGATGGCCATATCGTTCTTCACCTTTACCTGACAGCCCAGACGCCAGTGATCCATCTGCTGCTTGCGGCTGAAGTGCCCCTTCTCAGAGGGAAGTATCTCGCCACCGCCCTCTACTACCTGGCACTTGCACTGGCCGCATGAGCCCTTACCGCCACAGGCAGAGGAGAGGAAGATACCGTTGTTTGAGAGTGTGCTGAGCAGGGTTGAGCCGCTCTCCACCTCGAGTTCGTTCTCACCGTTGATGGTGAGCTTCACGGGGCCTGAGGCCACTAAATATCTCTTGGCTACCAAAAGGATGGCTACCAAGGCAAGTATAATCACGAGGAATACTGCGATACTTGCTAAAATCAATTTCATATCCATAGTTATTATTCCTCCTATTATTAGATGTTAAGACCAGAGAAGCACATGAATGCCATAGCCATCAAACCTACGGTGATGAAGGTGATACCGAGACCACGCAAGGGCTTGGGTACGTCAGAGTACTGCATCTTCTCACGGATGGCGGCGAGGCTTACGATAGCGAGCAACCAACCGATACCTGAGCCGAGAGCGTAAGCTACGGAGTCCCACACGTTCAGGATAGCCTGTGTGTTGTTGGGATCCATAGTGATGCGCTGTTGCATGAAGAGCGAAGCACCCATGATGGCACAGTTAACGGCGATAAGGGGGAGGAAGATACCGAGCGAAGCATACAGCGAGGGGCTGAAGCGCTCTACTACCATCTCTACCAGCTGCACGATACCAGCAATCACGGCAATAAAGAGGATAAAGCTCAAGAAACTGAGGTCAACACCCTCGACCAAGCAGTCGGGACCGAGCACCTTAGTTTGCAACAGATAGTTCACGGGAAGGGTGATGAGCAACACGAAGGTCACTGCCACACCGAGGCCGAGAGCTGTCTTCACATTCTTTGATACGGCAAGGTAAGAACACATACCCAAGAAGAATGCGAATATCATATTGTCCACAAATATGGAGCGGACGAAAAGACTAATAAAATGTTCCATAATCCTTTTGATTAAATTAAAAACTAAAAGCTAAAAATTAAGACTATTACGTAGCGAGTACAACCTGTGCCAATAGACGAAAGCGGTAGCCTAATTTTTAATTATCAATTTTTAATTATTAATTCAACTTAGTTTTGTTCTTCCTGCAATTCCGTGTGACGGGCACGCTGGTACCAGATGATGCAAGCCACAATGATGAGGGCTGCGGGAGGCATCAGCATGAGACCGTTGTTGATATAACCATGGTCGTAGCACCACTGCGGGATAACCTGGTAGCCGAAGAGGCAACCGCTACCGAGCAACTCACGGAAGAAGGCCACGATAACAAGTATTTTGGCATAGCCGAGGCCGTTGCCGATACCGTCGAGGAACGATGCCCAAGGACCATTGGCCATGGCAAACGCTTCGAGGCGACCCATGAGGATACAGTTGGTGATGATAAGACCTACATACACAGAGAGCTGTACGCTGACATCGAAGGCAAATGCCTTGAGGAACTCACTCACGATGGTTACCAACGCAGCTACCACAACCAACTGCACGATGATACGGATACGGTTGGGGATGGTGTTGCGCAAGAGCGAAATGATTACATTGGCCATGGCCACGATAACCGTAACCGAGAGACCCATCACGATGGCGGGCTCGAGCTGAGCAGTAACCGCTAATGCCGAACAGATACCCAATACCTGTACGGTAACGGGGTTGTTCATACCCAGAGGAGTCTTCAGCGCCTCCATATTCTGCTTTGAAAATAATGACATAACTGTTTCCTCCTTTGATTATTGGTTAACAACTTCAATTTTGGCAGCGGGCACTGAGTTGGGGCATGCGCCACACTCTTTCGCCTGCTCAGGGCAAGCGGTGTTCTCAGAACACTCAGCCTTAGCGGCACAAGCACCCTGGGTAAGGAATGCCTTGTAAAAGCCCAGGCTATTCTTGAGCATGGCATCCACACCGTTCGATGTGATGGTACCGCCCGAGATACCGTCGACCTCAACTGTTTCGTCCTTTACCTTGCCGAACTTCACCACGCTGATGACCACGTTGCCCTCGCCATCAATGGCTTTCTTGCCGATGAAGGGCACCTGGAACTTGTCGCGGTTGGTGATCTCGGCACCCAGACCGGGAGTCTCGCTGGCATGAGCGAAATAGGTGCCATAGATGGTCTGCTTGTCGGCATTGAGAGCTACATAGCCCCAGATGGGACCCCAAAGACCAGCACCGTAGAGGGGGAGCACATACTTGGTTTCGCCCTCAACCTCACATACGTAGAGGGGGAGCTGCTCACCTACAGCAGCATTGGCTACGGCAAAGCCGCCTGTCTCGGCAGCTACGTTGCCCTGAGCGTCGAGCAGCTGGTCGGCCTTCACATACTTGGTATAGGCAGCCTCGGCGTCCTTCTCGAAAATGTTGAGGGCGGCGAGTACCTGCTTCTTCTTGTCAAGCTCGATATTCTTCTCCTGCATGGGCTTCAGTACCGATGATACGAAGGCCAAGAGGAATGCTACGATAATAACCATAACCGAAGCATATATAAATGTATAGGAATTCTTATTCGTATTCATAACAGTATTCGATTATTAGGTTATTACTTGCTCTTCAAAGCACGCTTGGCACGCTTCGAGATGTTAGCTTGATATACATAGTAGTCGATGAGCGGAGCAAAGAGGTTCATCAGCAGGATGGCAAGCATCATACCTTCGGGGTAACCGGGGTTGAGCACGCGGATGAGCACCGCTACCACACCGATGAGGAAACCGTAGATGTACTTACCACACTCGGTACGGCATGAGGTAACAGGGTCAGTTGCCATGAACACGGCACCGAAGCAGAAACCGCCGAGTACGAGGTGCTGGTACCAAGGCATCATGGCAGCTGCATTGTCGGCTGAGCCCCATTGGTTGAACACCCAAGCCATCAGGCCACCACCTACGAATACGCTGAGCATGGTCTTCCAAGAAGCTACGCCAGTACCCAACAGGATGAGGGCACCGAGGGCGATAGCCACTACGCTGGTCTCACCGATTGAGCCGGGGATGAAGCCCCATACCATATTCATATCCCATGCGGGAGCGGCACCCGATGTGGCAGTCACACCAAGCGCAGTAGCCTGTGTGTAACCGTCGATGTCGGCACCCAAACCGAGAATGGCGCTGTCGGCGACCCAAACAGCATCACCGGAGATAACGCTCGGATAAGCAAAGAATATGAACGCGCGCGTAATGAGAGCCACGTTGAAGATGTTCATACCGGTACCACCGAATACCTCCTTGGCGAAGATAACTGCGAAGGCTGTAGCCACGGCGAGCACCCACAGCGGAGTGCCTACGGGTACAATCATCGGGATGAGAAGACCCGATACGAGGAAGCCCTCGTGAATCTCCTCGCCCTTCCATTGGGCAACGGTGAACTCGATACCGAGACCTACAAGGTAAGAAACGATAATCTTAGGCAACACAGCGAGGAAGCCGTAGCCGAACAACTCCCAGAAAGAGCCGTCGAGGCCGGCAGCCAGATAGTGCTGGTAACCTACATTGTACATACCGAAGAGCAGGGCGGGCACCAAAGCGATGCACACCATAATCATCATACGCTTAGAGTCGAAGCAGTCATGGATGTTTGAGCCACTCTTAGCCGTATGGTTGGGCACGAAGAGGAATGTCTCGAACCCGCCGAACACAGAACGGAAAGCCTGGAACTTACCGCCTTTCTCGAAGTTCGGCTTAATCTTATCTACAAATTGTCTTAATCCCATAGCTTATTCCATTTCGGAGCGGAGCTTCATCAGTCCTTCGCGGACGATGCGCTGCAGCTCAAGTTTCGACGAATCTACAAATTCACACAATGCAAAGTCTTCGGGAGCCACCTCGTAGATACCTGCTGCCTCCATCTTCTCGATGTCGCCGGCAATGATTGCCTTGATGAGGTATTCGGGGAAGATATCCATGGGGAATACTTTGTCATACTCGTTGGAGTTGATCATGTGGCGCTCCTCTCCCTTGAGGCGAGCATCAAGCACATACTCCTTGTTGGGGCAGAGGAAGCTGAAGTAAGCACGGCTCACGCTGAACTCCTTGAAGCGGGGCATAGCCCAACCCAACAGTTCGTGCTTGTCGCTGCCA
>Ga0233360_1000088_pt1 | contig 17450 bp, 32 predicted proteins | sample ElkDunMinimDraft_20_FD_180671 | JGI IMG/M metagenome (GOLD analysis project Ga0233360, IMG submission 180671) | Fecal eukaryotic communites from dung pellets of Tule Elk in California, USA - Elk Dung A0 | ecosystem: Host-associated > Mammals > Digestive system > Large intestine > Fecal | place...
ATAATTGGTGTACCGGGAATCACCATTCGATAAGTCAAGCCACCCTTTGATGGTCTGCACTGTTTCGTATGATTCCACGGCTTCACCAATCGTGTTTTTTGTGGTTGTTTTTACCTGAATTTCAGCGGTTGTGTTTCCACCTATCATGTCAACACCCCCTTAGAATCTAGCCTTTTTATACGGTTTCAGGAAGCCCAATAAGGACTTGGGATAACCCATAACGGAATTATCCCCATCCATATTGAAGTATGTCACAGAATGCCTTGACAGGGTTTCAGACTGTATTCCAACCTTTGCCCTATTCTCAACATCCCACTTGATCATATTGACCACACCAAGCTTCACATCAGCCGGATATTCAACCTTGGTCACAAGCACTTTCTTTTCATCAATCAGCCCCATGTTGCCGGAAAGTACACACAAGCCTTCATTCAGCTTTGATTCTGAAATCTGAACCGTGTCACCTTCCGACACATAAGGAAAAGAGGAGAAAAGAAGATTGCCGTTCTCAATATCGGAATAGAACCGCTTATTGCGGTTCTGAAAGTTGTTGTTCGTATATTTCCGGATGGCGGTTTCGACTGCATAAAGCATATCTTCCAGTTCCGCATCCGTCTTATCTGTTGTAATTCTTGACTTCAATTCATCAACGGTAATAATCATAAAATCACCGCCTATTCTTCTACATTCTTTTTCCTTGTAGCCTTCTTGGGTTCTGCCCCTATACTGTCAAGGACTGCACACTTTGCCTTCACGGATAATTCCGAATAGATAACAGAAGGCACGGAAGCCAATTTGACTTCCGCACCGACTGTGAATCCTTCTTCATTCCATCTGACTTTGTATGCTTTCCCATCAGCGTATAAATACGGCAACCCTTCAACGATTACAAATCTGTTCATGGTTGCACCCCCTTAGCCGTTGGTCTTGATAACACCCATCTTCACATTCTTAGGATTGAACTTCAATGCCCAGTTATCAACGGTACCAAGTTCTGCCTTAGTAGGTGATTCCTTTGCAATGTTATCAGATAAGATGCTGACACCGTTGGGATGAAGCACTTTACCCTGCTTTGTATAGAACATATCTGTACCTGCTGCTTTTTCAGGATCATAATTAGTGGTGTACTGCTTTTCATAGTTCTTCTTATCAGCGGAACGGAAAGCACCTTCACCGAATAAGTATGTGCTAAATACAGGGAATCCGGGAACGGATGTGTCTACGGTGTAGTAATCTGTTACCAAAGGAATCTTGCCACCGATATGGGGAAGAATTACTTCCTTCTTGATAGCATCACCAACGGTGAATTTATCGTATTCCACAAGCTGCAACTTCTTGTAAGCTGCGAAAATCTTGGAATGCATAACCATTAAGCCAAGACCGCCTGCCATATCACCAAGTGCCTGCTGCTCTGCATCAATCAATGTAGTTGCATTGACCATATTTGCATCCGCTGCGGTTCCGGTAGTTACGGATAAGTCAAGCACATGGTCCTGCAATGCATCAAGACCAAGAACCGCCTTGGCAATGTTCATCATTTCATCTTCCCATACCTGTGTATAGTAGTTCTGAATCTTGCCCTTAATGTTACCGAGGGGATCTGCACCTGTTAATTCCTTTGTGAAATCCTTTGCCTTGAATGCCTTCATACGCTGAATCAACATACAGGTCTGCTTGTCACCTGCGATTTCAACAGGTACATTGTCTGTTAAACCGTCATTGTTTAACGCACCCATATTCTCGTCATAGATGCTTAACGGCTTATACATAGGGATTGTTGCCACATTACCCTTTGAACCAATCAGTTCCATAATAGAATCATCCTGCTGCACTACACCGGAAGCCATAATGGGATTTGACCAGAAATCCGATTCCTGCATCATGTCTGAAAATACTTCTTCATCAAAATAAAAACCACCAAATAAACCTTCTCTTGCCATGTTCGTTTACCTTCTTTCTTAATTATTTTTTGCAAGTTGTTTATATAACTGCTCGTTTTCCTGTTTCAATCTAAGGCGGTCATTGTAGCCCATTTCCAAGAACTGTTCCTTTGTGACCGTCTTGTCTGTGAAATTCTTAGGAAGCCCTTTGTTGTCAATCGGTGTATATTCACCATTGCCACCTTCACCGCCACTTTCAAACTGTGTGGGAAGCTGTGTCTGCAACCCGGACAACCTATCATTCCAACCTTTGATACTGTCATTTTCATCAAGTTCTAAGGTTTCACCCTTTTCTTTCAGCGTTTCCATAAGCTTGTAGGTTACATAGTCAACATCCTTACAATGTGCAGCAAGTAATCCCACCTTGATTGCTGATTTGATTTTGGTTTCCTGCAATTCCTGCTGCAAGCGTGCATTCTCGGCTTCATATTCCGTGAATTTCTGCTGCATTTCTTCATTGCCCTTGGAAGCCTTTTTCAGTTCCGCAATAAGGTTGTTTGCATTGGCAATCTCCGCATCTTTACCGTTTAAGGTTTCCTGTAATGCGTTGTATTTGCCGGATGCAACATATTCACCTTTGCCAAGGTTGCCAAGCTTAATCTGATTGTCTTTGTTTGCTTCGTTGCCATTGTGTGCATTGATTTTTTCTGCACACTGTGCATAGAGTTCATCACCCAAGATTTCTTTTAAAAATTCCATACCGTTTTCCTTTCTTGTCTGCGTTTTTATATGCGGTTTCACCGCTTGACAAGCCCAGTTTTAATGACTTATGGCAGGTCATATTGAAGGTATAAGTGCCACCTTCCGGGCATAAGAAAAGGCATCCATTGGATGCCCTTAATTACTTCACTCTGATTTTCTGCCCAACATAGATTCTGTTGGGATCCTCAATGCCGTTCAGCTTTGCAAGTGCCTGATATGTGGTACCATATGCCTTTGCAATCATGCCTAAGGTATCATCAGGCTTCACGGTGTAATACTCCACCTTATCATCACCCTTCAACTTATCGTTGACGATTGCCTGAATAGCTTCATAGTCATATCCGGCTTCTGTAAGTCTGTTCTTACGCTCAATACCGATTCCCCAAGAACCTGCAAGAACTTCTTCTGCAATGGCTTCATTGTCTTTCTTAGGTGCTTTCACCTTGCCCTGCATTTCCGCAGGAAAATCACGATAACAGTAGTTCATATCAACCCTGCCGTTGATTCCGTCAAGCTTACCGCTTGAAGTGTACTGCCATATGTCATAGGTTCCTTTGATTTCAGGCTTCTGTGTGCTATACTTAGCCACCCACTTTGTGAAGCGGTCAAGACCGTTTTTCAGGTGTGTTCTCCACCAATACTGATTTGCGTAAATACCGCACCAATATCCTTCCGCTTCGATAATGTCACCAAATACAATGGCCCTTTCGACCGCACCCTTTTCTGTGCCTGCTTCTTCCAAGTCATAATATACCGGGAATGAAAGCTTGCCTTTATACGGTGCAAGTAATCTGATAACATGCTCTGCTTCACTCTTTGCACCCTTGATTGTGGTTGCGTATGAATAAATATACACACCAAAAGGAATGCCTAAGGAAATACAGGCTTCCACATTCTCTTTGAAGCGTTCATCATCCTGCTTTACAAGGTCCTGTCCGTAACCACAACGGATAATTGCACCGTCAATCTTGCCTTTCAGCTTCTTCCAATCAATTCTGCCCTGATGCTTTGATACATCAATCACTTTCATTGTCATGACTTATCCTCACTTTCTACCGCTTCAATGGTTTCAACTTCAATCACTTTGGTATTGGCTGCATCCGTCAAGCCTTCTGCAAAAAGATAGCCCAATACGGTGGCTACCTGCATAATGATACCTGCAATCTGTGAAGCATCACTTTCTGCCACACCGAATACAAGCATTGTGGAAGTCACAAGTCCCACAATCGCAACCCATAACTTTCTTGATGTAAGCTTTCTGATCCAATCAATTTTCATAGTTTCAATCTCCCTTCTTTTTTGGCATATAAAAAAGGCAGCCGCTATGACTACCTTTTATATCTTGGTTATTAAATTGCATTAAAAAAGCACCCTATTTTCGGGATGCTAATGCGTTTTCTAATTCTTCTTTGAATATTCTTGCAAACTCTCTTGGTTCTTCACTTGTATATGCTTCTGCAAATGCTTCTGCAAATGCTTCTTGATAACTTGTGCTTCCATAAGGGCTTAAACAGTCTTTTAAATCCTTAGGCCCTTTGAATATATCACCCTCATAATATCTGTTTATAGCATTTTGCACAACATCACTATAACCCACATCAAGCTTATTGTATAACATTGTATCGGCAACATAATGACCATATTCATGGGCAAACGAACGCACATCATAATCATCCGATTTCGCAAGATAGTCAGACACTTTACCTATTGAAGATATTTTAATTTCTATACCATTAGTACCAAGGTTGTCATTACTATATTTTCCATCTACCCTATGGTTTGCAAGCTTGACTTCATCCATTATTGACACTGATTGCAAATTCAATTTGTTATTATTAAAATATCCAGGATGTGTCACTTCAAAATTTTCTACAAAATCGGCATATTTGCTCAACACTTCTTCTGAAATAGAATCTTTTGAAATATCGTTGAATTTTATACCGTGGTTGTTTAATATCTTTATTGATTCCTGCCTTGTGTGGCTTTTATTGCCAACACCTGATTCGCTTCGCAATAATTTTATTCTTTCAGATATTTCCTTTGCTTTCAAGATTTCAGCATCACTAGAACCTTCAAAGCCATCCTCAATACTGCCAAAATCATTTATAAAATCGTCATATGAATACCCTTCTGTCATATCTCTGAATTGTTTTTCTAATTCTTGAAGTTCTGTACCTTTATTCTGTGTCTTTTGTACACTACTTCGGACCGTGTCTGAATCCGCTGCTTTCAGGTACTTTTCTTTGTACTCTTCAAAATCCTTCGTCTTGTCAAGTCCAAAGTATTCAGCCCTTTCTTTCAGGTTTTCCAGTTCTTCATCATCCAATGCCCACCGGGGAATCTGTAATAATGCACACCTGCAATTACAATCTTCCGCAGGATCACCAAAATCACCGGGGAACATGGCTTTCATACCACCTACTTCAAAGGGTTCATCCAGTTCCCTGATTTGACCGTCAAGCATTCTATGATGTGGTCTTGTGTTACCGTCAAGGGCAGCATCCCATTGTTTTACTACATCAGCACCTTTTGCCTTTGCTTTATACTGTGCATCCATAGCAGACTTGCATTGAATACGGTGTGATTCCGTGCGTGCAATCCTCATGGCATTGTTTAAAGGTACCTTGGAATAAGCTGCAATGTTCCGTGCTATCTCTCCATAACCCTGTCCGGTAGCAATGCCCCTGCTGATTTCACTTGATATCTTCTTCTGCAAGTCCTTTATGTCATGCCCTAATGCCGTATAAAGGCTTGTAGAAAGCTTTGTATCATGCTTAATGGCTTCCACTACCTGTGATTGGTCAATGGGAATGATAAGCGGAACACCCTGTTTGTGCATGGAATACATAGCACCGATATATCCGTTGGTATAGGAATTAGTCAGGTATTCTGACACCGTTTCAAACTCATTAGCTTGCAAGTTTTCCAATACTGCCTGCACTTGGGTTTTTAATGCTCGCTGGTATTCTATCTGATAGATAACATGTTGTAAGTCAGCATCATTCCGGGCCATCAGCATTTCTATTTTATTGTTGATTTCAATTAAGGCTTCTTCATAACTATCTTCAAGCTTTGCAAGAACCCTTTTTTCTTCATCAAGAAATGCCTGTTGCACTTCCTTATCATGCTTCTTCACTCACTCCACCTTCTCCCGGTTCTACCGGAACATTGTCCAAAGCCCCCTGTGCATCCGCAACTGCATTGTCTGCTTCGTCAGGATCCGGAAGCTTGCTTTTAATTTCTTCATAGTCAATCTCTAATATGTCGCAGATATTCTTCATCAATGTTTCATTGTCAAGATGCGTTGCCAAGTTTAACAATGTGGTTATTTCTGCCTGTTTTCTCTGTGCGTTGGTCAATTCAATCTGTGCATTTTCCTGTGCGTTGGTCATGATTTCCGGCTCAAAGTTAAAGTACACATTATCCATGGTGTAATCTGTACCGCCCTTTTCATTGATTTCCGCAAGTACCGGTTCCACCAATTCCTGCATGAATAATTCTACCTGGTCAATAATCTTGGTGCATCTAAGTTCCAATAAGGAATATGCAGCCTTGATTGCAATGTTTGTGGTTGCATTGGTATCTTTCAAGCCGTACATATTAAGGCCCATACCGAAGTGATAGATACCCTTTTCGTCTAATTCAAGCTTTTCCTTCCTTGCCTGATAAGGGATATCTACCGTGTGAACTTCAATACCGCCTTCATCATCAACACTTACAATCTTCTTGGTTTTAAGATTCTGCTGCAATTCTGTTAAATCGTCACTGGGATAGCCCTTCACCACATGAAGCGGTGTGTCAAAGTCTAACAGGTTATTGGTTAAGCTTGATGCGTGGATATCATAATCATCAATCAATGCCTTTACCGCACATAAAAGGCTTTTCTTCTTTTTGTTGAAGTCTAACCGGAAGAACGGCAGAAGCTTATAATCTGTTTTCTTATAAAGCTTGCCTTTCTTATCCATATAGGTTGCGTGTGGCTTCGGATTCAGTTCTGCTTCATCATCCACCACAATTTCACCGTTATCTGTCTGCTTGTAGTAGTATGTATTTTCATCATCCACCACAAGAATCTTCCACTGTGTTCTGCCTTCTCTGTCTATACGGTCTACATACTTATAAATGCGGTTGTCCTTCTTATCTTCCGTGAACCGCCCTTCTACTTCTACCACACCAAGGCAATCCGCATTTTCAAATGTCAGCATATCGTTCTTGCCTTTATATGCGTACATATAATCAAAGCCCTTTGCCTGCATTCCTGTGATAGTTTCAGACAGTTCTGTAAGGAACCGCTTATTTTTATTGAAATAGCGGTCTAATTCCTTCTGCAAGGCTTCATCATCAGAATTTACAATACCTTTATTACTACCGGACAATGTGAACTGTGTGCCTTGGTCTACCAATTCCGTGAAATACGGATGCGGTATCTTCACATTGCTTCGTGTCTTATCTTCTACAAGGTTTCCGTCTGCGTTCCAGTAGAACATCCTATATTCCAATATGTCATGCTTACCTTCATAGTACCGCTGCCCTTCCGCAGCACGCATCTTCAAGGGTGAAGCATTATCTTCATCCAAGAAGGTTTTGATTTCATCTATTGTCAGCACTTTTGCACCGCCTTTCTACACTAACCACCTCTTGACTTTTCGCCATCCTTCTGTGCCATATCTTAATGCTGCCATTGCATCATCCATAACAGGCACAGGTTCATCCAAGTATTCCCCGGTTTTATCGTCATGCTTCCACTTCCATTGCTGCATTTCCTTAATGGTATTTATACATTGTGGATGCACATATAATCTTCTTTGTTTCAGCCAATCTATTTGAGCATTGACAGAACCCTTGGAACCGCCCTTATCAACACCCTTTGCCCTTGAATAACCGCCTTTTTGCCACATTTTGATTCTGTCCGGCTCTGCACTGTCACACCACATTTGCTTATTAGTGGGTATAGCCTTTGCAATAGCCATCTGAATGATTTCTGATGTGTCCTTTTCGTGTTCATAGATTTCATCAAGGATATAAACATCATCATCTTTAATTCCAAGCAATAATATTGCGTTTGCATGGTTAAAACCGAAGTCCTGACCGATTGCTACATCATCATAATCATTAAGGTTTAGGGATATATCCCTGATTTCCCAGTTATGAAGAATCAGCCCACCGATTTCACCCCATTCACCAAGCCCATATATCTGATAACCTTCCGGGTCAACTATCTTCCTTCTTTCCATTCGGGCCTTGTATGCTTCATCAATGAATCTGTTGCCTAAGTATGTGCTATGATGTGTCAGCACATTATCATCAGGAATATCAAAAAAAACCTTCTTGATCCAATGGTTTTTATTCACCGGATTGAAGGTCATTCTTATCTGATAAAATTGTCCGGGTGGTAATTCACCACGCAAACGGTCATCAATGATTTCCAAGTCAGCCTGCGTAAACTCTGTTGCTTCTTCAAGCCATACATCCGTAAGCTTACCCTTGGGAAATGTGATTGATTTCAGCTTTTCCCTTTGCCGTTCATCATTCATTCCACGGAATATTACCTGATTGCCATTTGGTTTGAATGTAAGCTGCAATGGGCTTTGCTTAATATTCCAGTATTTATCATAATCACTTCCGAACATACGGAACAATGCACCTGTTAATTCTGCAAAGGTACTATCACGGTTTGTAATATCCGACTTACGCATTGCTACAAGGTTTCTTCCCTTATCCTGCATAAGTCTTAATATGTAATTTTGTGCAGTATCAACGGATTTCCCGGAACCTGCACTTCCTTTCATCACAATATATCGTTTTGTGCTTCTGTCTACTTCACGGAAGCCCGGATTCATTTGAACATTTATGTTCACAGGCAATCACCACCTAAATCTTCATAACCAACACACTTTCTTTTTTCACATCTGTGTGTATTGATAAGCCCTTCTGTCAGATAACCGCCATGCGTTCTGCAATATGCCGTGGGATAATAGGAAAGGTTGCCGTCTATCAACATAACCTTTTGTTTCTGTTTCTGCGGAAGATGTTTTCTTCTTTCCTTTTGCCTTTTTCGTTGGGCTTTTATATTGCCCCTGCCACGATTCCCCTTCATATCAATCACCGTAATCAATGTTGATATTTAGTTCCATATCAGCATCAAGTTCCACCTTCTCTGTATAAATGCCGTATGCCTTACCAAGCAATTCCGCAGCTTTGTTGGAATCAGACAACCTTGCAGGTATTCTCACAATCTGCGGTACTTCTTCCTTCACGGTCTGCTTCCGCATGGTTCCATTTTCATCAGGAACATATTTGGATGTTTCCTTATTCAGCGTAACCACAACGGATTCTGTCTTTTCCCTACGCATTACTGATGTAAGATAACGCATTACTTCATCCTGATCCGCAATCAGTTCTTTTTCCTTCTCTGCCATGCGTTTTTCGATATATTCCTTGATGTATGGTTTTGTCAAGTTTTCATTCGCAATCTGCCTTGCCGTATTTTTTGAATACCCTGCCCTTATAGCTGCCTGTGTTGCATTCAGGTCAATAAGGTATTCATCACAAAACCTTTGTTGCTTTGCGGTCATTTTTCCCATCCTGCAACACCCCTTTCTTTATAAAACATTCTTTCTTAATGCTTCTACGAATGCTTTATCATCAATATGCAACATATTTTCTTCATCCGGTTCCATGCAATCTGCTTCTCTAAATGCCTTCACCATCTTAGGGAACATTGAAGCAATCCATGTCACAAGTTGTTCATTGCTACTGTATTCATCAAGTCCTGCTTCATCAAAAAAAGCATGAACTAATTCATGCCGTAACACTTCCCTGTATCTTACTTCCTTTACTGCTTCTCTATCATCAGCACAAAGCATATTATCTTTGCTTCTGATGATGATTTGCTTATCATAGCTTTTACATATACCGTCTACACCCTGTGATACGATAGAATCATCAGTGATTATCTGATATTCAGTTCCTAATACATTTACTTTGTCCATTCTTCTCCGCTCTCCTTTTCAAGTTCTGCATATAATACACGAATAACCGGGAAATTGAATGATTCTGATATATCCCCCGGTGTGTCAATTATTTTTCTTTCTTTTATTTCCCAACCGTCAGCTAATAGACGATTGACAGCCATATCAAACTGTGTGGCATTGCTTAACGGCTTAATTACAGTCCTGATTTGTTTCAAGGTGTTTCACCTTCCCCAATATATTTAAAGCCCTGTATTGCCCTAAAATGACCGCCATAACCGCTTGATTGTATTTCCCCTTGCAGTTTTGTATGTTTACGCAGGGATTCCCTATTCTTTGCTTTGTTACCACCGTATAGCTTTGCTGACACCTGCACCCACTTCTTTGAATTCCTTAATGCGGAACACAACTGCGGATGTGATGTGTGAAAGTATGTAGGAAGCTTCCTGTTCCTTCTTCCGTTGCCTTCCATGTGGTATTGTGCTATTGCATTTAAAAACCTTGTTCCTACACCTGCACCCTGCCACTCCGGCATTGTCACAAGCCTTGTTGCCCTATAACCTTTTAAATGGAACCAAGGGCTTACGGCAAGGTGGCAAGCCAATTCACCGTTTACGGTTCCGATAAAGTATTCCGCTGCGATCGGCATAGGTAAATCTAAATAATAATGCGGTTTATAATATCTCCAATAACTTCCGTTGACCTTCCGTATCTCCAATTCAATGGGTGGTCTTTGCCGGGGATTCCCCCTATCAAAGCTTTTGGTTTTGGTATCAATAACCCAGTCAGGTTGAAGCCAATCAAGCACATCATAGTGCGGTGTTAATAAAACAACCTTACCGGAAGGGTTTTCCCTTCTCCATGCCTTTTGGAATGCCTGTGCCCCTATCTTTGCTATCTGCCTATCAATAACGGATGTAAATTCATCCACAACGGCTTCTTCCGGCTTTTCGCATATCAGCCTTGCAAGCCCTGCCCGGAACTGTTCACCGTTTGATAAAACATGAAAAGGCCGCAGCCATGCAGGAACATCACCAAGTCCAACAGATGCCAATAACCCTGTTACCCGGTTAAAATCATCATCCGGTGCTATATTATCAATAATAGGAATGTCAGGGTTCCAATCTTCTGAAAGATTTATAATCTTATTACTTCCGAATATCTGCTTCCCTATGGAAGTTTTACCGGAACCGGAAGGACCAACCACAACACCGATATTCCAATCACCTGTTAAGTCCACACCGTCTATTTCTAAATCAAAGTTGCATCCGTTTTCCGCATTGAATAGGCTTTTCACCCTTGCAGCACGGTATGTGTCAAAATCACTTACCCTGTTATGAATTTCAATCTTCATACGGAAACCACCTTCAACTTATATCCTTCTTCTCTTAGGCGGTTATACACTTCTTCCTGTTCCTTTTCATCATTACACATAACTACAACCGCATATTGTTCTTTGTAGTTAAACCCACTCACAATATCACCTTTTCTTTTGTTATGGTCACACGAAAAAAGGACACAACCGCTTTGGTCATGTCCTGATTATGTATTATTTTATTGTTACCCACTTACATCCTGCTGATGTTCTGTGTGGTTTATCAAGTGCCATTTGAATTGCACCCACTTTACGATTATATCTTCTTGCTGCTTCGGAAATGCTTTCAAACACTTCCCCGGTGGTTTCGTTCTTTATTCTTACATAACTGCCACCGTTCATTCCACCTTTTGAAACATTGTACCCATTTGGGTATCTGCAATCATACTTGCCAATCCAATAGATTTCTTTTTCACAGGCTTCCTGTTCCGTCTGAACTTCTTCAATGCATTCTATTGTGAAGTTTTCCGGGCCATACTTCAATATATCTTCTTGAAGTCGGAACCGCTTATGCGGATTTTTTGAATCCCGGCAATGTTGTTTCCACCGCACCAATAAATCACGCTTTGTCTTTCCAATGTAAATCATGCCATTTACATTGTTTATTATCTTGTATATCTTCATTTCTTTTCCTTCTCCATTTTACATATTATCATAAAAGTTATACAATTACTATCAACTAATTCCTACTTTTTGAATTTTTTTCACTTTTCTATGTACGGATCAGGAAGTGGTTGCCATGCTATACAGTTATTCATAATTTCATGTTCCGTTTCAACATAGTAATCATCACTTGAAACCCTTGCTGTTGGATATCCAATAATATATTCGCCATATTCATCACAACATAAATATTCGCCATATTTTTCCGGCAATCTCTCACTGCAAGGAATCCAACCGTTATTGCAATCCTTTAAACTGATGATGCAATGCCCTTCCTGCAATCCATATTGCGGAATATCTCGCAATACATAAGCAACTTCTTTCTTTAATTCTCTTCCAGTGTATTTATCGGCTTCCCATTCTTTTAAAATTAAAATATCGCCTACTTGAATATTATCTTCATCTTTTCGGACTTCAAATGTCTTAATTCCCTTTTTTACATCCTCAAAAAAATTCGGAAGTATCTTTTTATCTACCGTTTTCATACCTATCCTTTCTCGAACAAACTATATTGTCCGGCACAATGTTTCTTTTTTGGTTCCCTTGGCTTGTACCCTTTTTCATTCTCAAAAAAGGCATCCATAGGGTTCAATTCAAACCACTTGCAATTATTTATGCTTTTAGCGGTTGATTCTGCTATTGTTTTAGCAAGCCTACTACACCATGCAACATCCCCTACAACGCAATGTTGACAATATCTGCAATACTGTTTCATGTTACACCTCGCTATCATAATCATCTGCCAATGTTTCAGGAATATGGCTTGATAATGCACTCCAAAAGTTCGGATAATCTTCCAACATTTCCATAACTTCTGCTTCTGTGCTGACATTTCTTGAACCTGTGTGCATTACTTCCTTTCCGTTGAAGTAAATACTCATTGAAGATTTACCATAAAGCCTTGCTGAATATCCATTGGGATGCTTGTATTCTTTATTCATTCCACGCCACCTTTCTTTACTATGTCGATTGCCGTTTCAAGCATTTCAATATGACCTCTATATCTTTCTTGAATAAAAGTTGTGCATTCGCCACTCATTTCAATTTCACTTTTTAACGAAGCTCTTGCTACTTTCAATATCTCTTCCAGCCTTGCTACAACCATATCTCCCTCATAGACAGTATGTAAATCTGTAACAAAACTCATTACTGTTTCTTTTGTATATTTTCTTTCCACTTCGCTTGAAATTGCACCAAATTTGTATGTTTCCAACACTTTCATCAAAGCATCTGCATCAATATATCTAGCCATTTTATTTACTTCCTTTCATCTGTTCTGCTATTTCGTCAACAATCCAATCCCTCGGAACATTTGTTTCTTGGACACCATATTGAGTTACAACATCAAATTTCCAAAAGTCATAATTCCTTAGTTCCTTTTTTAAAGCTTCTGCAAATTCATCAATAGCAGCATTCCGTGTTTTCTGAATATCCACTTCAAATTCTTTGAATTTTTCATCAACCATTTTCTGCATCATATCTTTATCAATTTTGATTTCTGCGAACAACTGACGGCTTTTCCCTTCCGCATAGGCTTTGTCATATAATTCCCTATCGTGTCCATCAATTTTCTTGATAAAATTCAAATATTCATCTTCTGTAATAAGTCTTTTATATCTTAATTTAGCAATTTCACATTTTAAACTTCCGGGCATATCTTCTCCTTTCTAACTTGCCTGTAATTTGCACAAAATACATAAAAACTGCAAAATCCCTTGTATTTTCGTGCTTTTAATTTGCTGGTAACTTGCAATGCCAATCAAGTTTCTGTCCGCATTCACAATAATATTCGTTGCGATATTGCGAAACATACCTGCCACAACTAGGACAAGTCACTTCTTCGTATGTCATATCTGCGTTTGGTTTTCTAATAGGTTTCTTCGGTATCTGCTTTTCAAGGGCTTGTATTGCCATGTCCAAAACCGCATTATGCTTTTCGCATTCTTCTTTCGGTGGATTTACCGGACTACCTACAACCAAATATCTGTTTAGTAAATATTCTTTTGCTTCGTTCTCTGTCATTCTCATTCTCCTTCCTCATCTACAACTTCAAAATTTCCCTTGGCGGTTTCCTTAACCATTATCCAGTCGAACATCACTCTATTCATGTCAAATGAAATAAGTCCTGCAATCATATCTTTCAGAAATGAAATACAACCTTTGATTATATCTTTCTTAGTAGGATTTCTGCCATACATCCTCTCACTCTCCCTTCTGCTTTAATGCCTGCTCTGCTTCTTCTCTTGTCAGGAATACGGTTTTGCCAATATAATCGAACCTACAAACGGTTTTAATCCAATCAAAACCGACTTGATGTGCAACTTCATAAATCCATTTTTTATTACATATGTCATATACCAAGCCGATAACTTTATATTCATGTATATGATTATCTAATGCGTGATAAACGCTACCGCCAATAGCAACCGGAAGTTTCACAAGCAGCCCTTGTTCCTCGGCTTTTCTCATTTCCAAATAGTCTTTCATGCAATCAGCCACAACCTTTTCCAACGGTGTTTCCGGCATAATATTTACTGTTTTTGTTGCGTTTTCTACAACTTCAATGTTCAATCTTCCCATGCTTACACCCCCTATATTACATCCGGCTTAACCTGCAATGCTCTACCGCAATAAACACAATACTTTGCTTCATAGTCCATAACGGCTGCGTTACAATCAGGGCAATGCATTTCATCTTCGCCCCAATATTCAACCTGCTTCGGTGTTAATTTCTTGCGGATCATGTAAGCCCAATCCGCAATATCCATGGTTTCATACTTAAAAAGTCTGTCAATAGCCTGCTGTTCGGTTACTCCTTTTTTTAATCTGTATTCAACCGTTGCATCAACGAACGGAAATTCCCCTTCACTTTTTACAAAAACTTCTGTTAATCTGTTCATGATTTCTTCCTTCCTCTCTGCATCCTCTTTATGCCTTCTGATATTTCTCTTTTGCGTGCGTACTTCTGCATCTGTTCCGCATTTCTCTGTTTCCGCACCTTCTCCCATTCTGCCTTTTCTCTTATGTAAGCTTCACAGGTGGAATGACAACCCACCTGCCGATCCGTGCATTGATAACAACATTTTATGGTGCTATCCATCAACTTCACCCCTTTCATCAAGAACTTTCTGCAACTGGGATAAGGCCCTTTTATGCAATCCGTCTGATACCCACTGATATGTGAATCCCATTTCCACCGCAATCTGTTCCCATGTCTTGAATATAATTCTGCCTTTTTCAGTGTCATATGCTCCTATGTACCGCTTATGCAGAAGCTTGTGGCAGTCTGCATCACAGGCTTCATCAATCAACTTCATGGCTTCGTTGCGATAATCAATAAATCTGTCAATCTCTGCATTCAGTTCCGCTTTCAGGTCAACAATTTTCCCAACGGTATCTGCCATCTTTTCCTGTGATGTGGATGCCTTAACCCTTTCACCGCCCATGACGGAAGTGGTCTTGGTGGCAATGGCATCCAGTGTGGCAATTTCATCTATCCGTGCATCAATCTTGGCATCCTGCTTCTTGATTACTTCCAAGTATGTTCTTGCTTTCATGGCTTCCCCTTTCATACCTTTATTTTGACTATCTTGTATTTGTAATGGCCCTTAATCTGCCCCTTATTGGTCATACAGTACATTTTGGCTACCATATTGCCCTTCAAGCCCAACATGGCGGTCAGTTCTCTTGCGGTGTCTGCAACTGCCATGGGTAATTCCAATCGGTCCGGTGTTACCGCCATCCATAAGAATTTATCCATTACCCTGTATCTCCTTCCGTAATGCTTCTGCTTTTGCCCTTAATTCAGGATCACTTCCAACGGTTTTCTTTTCGCCAAGAATATCAGCTTCCAATTCATCAAAGTTATAATCATGCTGCGGATAATCATGGTACCGCTTCTTATTCATCCAATCAGGCACTATTTCTTTTTTACCGGATTCCTTATCCTTCCTTGCCCATTTCCGAATAGTGGCATAGTGGCTTTTATACTTCTTTCCGGTAGATTCCACATATTCTGAAAGATTATCAATCCGTTTTTCATAATCTGAATATTCAGTCTTTAATTTCTGCAATTCTTCATCAGTAAGAAGTACATTTTTATATTCACCGTATTTATGCTTAACAGGTTTGGGCGGTTTCGATTCGATAGAATCGGATATATTACTTATTTCATTCTTATCATTCTTTATATTCTTTATATTCTTGTTTGTGTTCACTTGTTGTTCACCTGTTGTTCGGTTGTTGTTCATTTGTGCTTCAATTTGTTGTTCACTTATTTGGTATAAATCCCAATTTATTATTGAAATCAGGCGGTTTTTATTACTTGTTTGTTGTTCAATTTGTTGTTCACTTTTGAATGCATTAAGTATTCGTGTAACCTTGCTTTCGCTAATCTTTAATTGATCCGCAATAGACTTTCTTCCTGTGAGCAACTGCCCCGGTTGCAACATTATTTTTTGACCCTTAAACAAGGCAGGGTATTCCGCATGAGTTGCATTCAGAAGAAGATAAGCCCATACTGCAAGATGGTCAGAATCCTTCATGATGATTGGATTATCAAGGATTTTTCTATGAAGTTTTATCCATCCGTTTTTTTCCGTTGCCACGCTTTTTCCCTGCCTTCTTTTTCTTCTCCAATTTGCCTTCTTTCAATAATGCAAGTGTTTCTTTTACTTGGGCCTGTCTGTATGACAAGCCCTGTTCCAATGCTTCCTTGACAAATTCATCAAGATTTGTTTTCTTCTTCAACCGATTCACCTTCTTCCATGACGAAATCCTGTACATTTACCTGAACATCATCCGCATTGGTGTTACGCATTATGAAATTTTTGAAAGTTTCTTTTGCTTCTTCACCTTTCAACATTGCTTCATATTCCGCATCCGTTACCTTTTCAATACAGGTGATTTCTGTTGTTATTATTCTAGTGATTTCCATCATTACACTGCCCCCTTTGCATATTCTCTGAAAACTTCTTCCTGCAACGCTCTGTACCCTTCCACATCACCATTTCCGGCAAGTTCAGGGTATGTTTCCTGCAACTTCTGTCTGCTTCTGCGTACACTTTCAAATGCAGGCAATCCGTACTGTTTGCGGTTCAATAACACATACCAAAACTTCTGACCAACACATTCAGGTGCTATTCTTTCGCATACCTTAAAATACAAGTAATCATCACTGTTTCTTGTCTGCGGATTGTTGGTCAATAAATACTTAACAATAGCCGTTGTATTCTTCAATTCCTTTTCCTTACTCATTGCTGCACCTTCTTCCTATATCTCTTTGATCCTGATGCCGTACATATACAACATCAATTTACGCTTGATAATGTAGTCCTTCGTTCTGAATCCTTTGGTATCTTCCACAATGCGTTTACCGTTTTCTATGTATAAGAAATCAGCTATATAAGCACATTCCCTTTCAAGAAGCTTCCCCTGCTTGAAGCATCCTTTTTTTCTGCCCTTTGTATAAATTTCATTGGTGAATTCCCTTTGTGCCGGAATCAGAATAAACTTTCTCTGCCGTTGAAGGTCTTGGATTGCCCCTGCCTTTTCAAGCAGAAGCAATTCCTGGTACCTTTTGGCTTCCTTCTTGGAATCAAATATAATTCCGTCAACTTCAATCTTCTTACTTCCGTATTTGTTAGATTTGTAGTTTTTCCAAGCCATATGTATCACCCTAGTTGAACGGCAGTTCTTCCTGCATTCCGTCAGGAATATCCATGAAATCTGTACCCTGTGCAGGCGGTGTGGAAGGTGCGGAAGGTTCTTCCTGCCCTTTGCTTTCGCAGAACTCAAAAG
>Ga0233360_1000089_pt1 | contig 16840 bp, 13 predicted proteins | sample ElkDunMinimDraft_20_FD_180671 | JGI IMG/M metagenome (GOLD analysis project Ga0233360, IMG submission 180671) | Fecal eukaryotic communites from dung pellets of Tule Elk in California, USA - Elk Dung A0 | ecosystem: Host-associated > Mammals > Digestive system > Large intestine > Fecal | place...
CGAGCGATTGCCTTTTGGGCTGCAATCATCTGTATTTTATATTTATATTCAGAAATGCATTCCAAATCATTGGCGCATACCGCTGCTATTATATCATCAACAAAGTTTGAAAGCTCTGTTTCCATTTGCATTGTATCGGTAACAAACGCCGAGCTGTCTGCATCACTTTTTCTGATAGCGTTGATTTTTTTATTAATTCTGGCCAACTCTGCTTTTAATTCTTCATCCTCCGAATCGCCATAAAGCATAGCTATGATTTCTTTGTTTGCTACTCTGTCGCCGTCTTTGGCATATATTTCGGTAGAGCCGGTTAGTTCCAGATTGTTAACTATTTCATTTTTTATCAAAACACCCTGTGTTGTGCTTACTTCTTCAATTTTGTCAATATTAAGGATTTCAAGCTCAACGCGCGCCTGAAACATTCCCCGTACCACATAAGTGATAATAAGTACAACAAACAGAACAACAGGGATAATCCATTTATTTTTCATAGTCATTCCTCTGTATAAAAGCCACAAATACACATATTTATATCAATTCTATTTAATAATACCATACTTTTACCATTTTTGCAACGATAATTCTAAAAAAAAACAAAAAAATGAGCCCTTTTGGGCTCATTTTTGTTATTCTGCTCCTAAAATAAGAAATTTTGGAACGCCGTTTTCATATTCCGGATAAATTTCACCCTCAACCAAAGGCAAAATATACTCGATAAATTTATCGGTTACGAAGTTTCCGCTTTCGTTTATGTAATCGTCAGGTACGGTTCTTGCCACATTTGCAACCTTTGTTACATCCACAGCCTCGTATGTTACCTGATAGGGGTTGTTGCTTACTCTCTTAATAGCGATAACTACCCCTGTTTTGCCTGAAAGCGCCTCCTCCACAGCAGTATATCCTACATTGAAAGATTCCTCAATGTCTGTTTTGCTCAGAATATGGCTTGCACATCTTTGAGGAGTATTAAGCTCAATGCTTCTTACCTTTACTCCCATTTTTTCTTTAACAAGATTTTCTAAAATTTTACCGGTTCCACCCATTTGCTTATGACCAAATGCGTCAACCGTAAGACTTGCAACCGCATCGCAGATGTACTTGCCGTCAGCAGTTCTGATACCTTCAGAAATTACTATAAGTACATGGTTTTTAACCTTAAACTTTTCAGCAATATCGCTGTAGAACTGTTCAAGGTCAAATGGTTTTTCCGGCAAATATATAAGATCAGGTCCGAGACCGCCTTCACCCGCTAAGGCTGATGAGCCTGCAAGCCAGCCTGCATCTCTGCCCATAACCTCAATGATTTCAACAGATTTAGTAGCATAAACACTTGCATCTGTGGCAACCTCACGAACAGTTGCCGCAATATATTTCGCCGCACTGCCGAAGCCCGGTGTGTGGTCCATTTCAGGGAGGTCGTTGTCTATTGTTTTTGACACGCCTACAAACTTAATATCCTTATCGTGTTCTTTTGCATACTTAGAAAGCTTTGCTGCGGTATCCATAGAATCGTTACCGCCAATGTAGAAAAAGTAACCTATGTTGTACTCTTCTAAAATTTCAAAGACTTTTTTGTAAACACTTTCGTCCATTTCCGGCATCTTATATCTGCATGAGCCAAGATATGATGCGGGACTTTTTTGCAAAAGCTCCACTTTTGCTCCGTCATTACCAAGATTGTCCAGATCTACAATTTGTCTGTCCAACATACCGAGTATGCCGTTTACCATACCGTAGACCTTGCCTATTTTTTCCGAATCCACGCCTGCCTTAATTACGCCTGCAAGACTTGAGTTGATTGCCGCAGTAGGTCCCCCTGACTGGCCAACTATCAAGTTTTTCATTTTTCATCCCTCTTTCTTTCAAGAATTTGAAATATAACTCATTCTTATTATATTATGAATCTCAAAAAAAAACAAGACATTTTGACAAAAAATACCGTTAACTTTTTAACAGCAGATACACATAAATGTAATATTATCTTAACGTGCAATTTTGCTTGTGTATGGTATAATTATATTATAAGCAAAGGAGGTTTTTTAAATGGGAAAAGTTAATGTGGATATTTGCGAATATAAAAATTTCGGCAAATGTGTAAAAATTTCAAACGATATAGTTAAAGTTCTGGTAACTATAGATGTTGGCCCAAGAATTATCAACTACTCTTTTTTAGATGGCGAAAATATAATGTTTGAAGATGTGGCAAGGGATTTTAGAGAATCCGGCGAAGCCTTTGAACATTTCGGTGGCGGCACATGGTATATATATGGTGGTCACCGACTATGGACAAGTCCTGAGGGTTATCCCAAAAGCTACTACCCCGACAACGACCCTGTTCCCTATAAGATTTTGGATGACGGTGCTGTTTTTTCTCCCGCTACACAAAAATGGAATCAGTATCAGTTGGAAATTGAAGTACATCTTGCAGAAGATTCATCAAAGGTGCAACTTGTTCACAGAATTACAAACCGCGCTGCCTGGAGTGTAACCTTAGCTCCCTGGTGCCTTACTGTCCTTGCTCCCGGCGGTTTTGAAATAATAGCACAGCCTACAGTTGACACAGGACTTTTGGGTAACAGACTTTTGGCGTTGTGGCCCTACACAAAGCTTACAGACAACCGTGTTATATGGGGCGACCGATACATCGGTTTGCGTCAGGATAAAAACAACACAGACAATTTTAAATTCGGTATAAACAGCGAGCACGGCGTTTCAATGTATTTTATCAGCGGTGATTTGTTTGTGAAAAATTTCACCCCCGTAAAGGATGGCAACTACCCCGATGGCGGTATGTCATTTGAAACATTTACAAACAACCTTTTCTTAGAAATGGAAACCTTGGGTGAAATTTCTGAAATTGCTCCTGGTGCAACGGTTGAGCATTGTGAAAGCTGGGCACTTTACAAGGAAGCAGAACCTGAATTTGACGAAGATAAAATCGACGAGTTGGTGAAAAAGTATGTTAAGTAAAATCGTCGCTGCAACAACCAATCCCGGGAAAGTTCGCGAGATAAAGGAAATTTTGAGCGACTATGAAATCATTTCCCTAAAGGATGCCGGAATAGATATTGACGTGGAGGAAAACGGAAAGACTTTCCGCGAAAACGCCTACATCAAGGCTTTTGAAATCTCAAAGATTTGTAATCTCCCTGTTTTGGCTGACGACTCCGGTCTTGAAATAGAAGCGTTAGACGGACGCCCCGGCGTGTACTCAGCCAGATATGCAGGCGAATATGCTCCCTACAGTGTAAAGATTAAAAAGCTCGCAGAAGAACTAAAGGATGTACCACCCGAAGAGCGTTACGCACAATTTGCCTGTGCTATGTGCCTGATTTTACCCGATGGCAAGGTTATAGAAGCAGAAGGTGTAAGTTGCACAGGAATTATTCTTGAAGAACCTCGCGGCGAGAACGGCTTTGGCTATGACCCGGTCTTTTATTCGACAGATTACAAAAAGACTTTTTCAGAAATGACTATGGAAGAAAAAAACAAAGTCAGCCACAGAAAGGCGGCACTTATAAATCTATTAAATAAAATCAAAGGAGAAATATTATGAAAAAGAAGCTTTTATTAATTTTACTTGCGGCACTCGTTTTATTTTCATTCTCAGCCTGCGGTTCAAAAAAGGCATCAACAGACGGCAATGAACCCTATGCTGTAGAAAATCCCAATGCAGATCCTTTCTACAAGGAAATGAAGGAATTAGAAAACGTTCGCCCTATTGCCCTTATGATTGACAACGATACTGATGCCGCTCGTCCTCAGATCGGTTTAGAAGATGCCTACATGGTTTACGAAATCGTAGTAGAAGGCAGAGCAACAAGATTTATGGCGCTTTTCAAAAACTTCGAGCTTGACAAGGTGGGTCCTGTTCGTTCTTCAAGACACTATTTTCTCGACTACGCTTTAGAAAACGACGCCATTTACGCTCACGCAGGCTGGAGTCCCAAAGCTGCAAAAGATATTTCTTCTTTAGGTGTTAACAACATAAACGGCGTTGCAGGCGACGGCGACATTTACTGGCGTGACAACACATACGACAAGACTTGGCACAACCTTTATACATCTACCTCAAATCTTTCAGAGCGAGCTGATAAGAAAAACTACAGAAGAGACACCGACAAAGGTATGCCCAACTACAACGAGATTGATGAAACACCCAACGGCACAGCTATAACAGAAATCTCAATCCCCTACGCTAATTTCTATAAGGTAACATATAAGTATGATGAAACTTCACGACGCTTTATGCGCTATGTAAACGGTAAAGAACACAAATCCCAGACAGGCGACACTTTAAGCACCAAAAACATCATTATGTATACAGTCAAGAACAAAAACCTGCCCGACACCGAAAACAAGGGTCGTCAGGACCTTGAAAATATAGGTTCAGGTACAGGCTACTATTTCTCAGACGGTGTGATGGTTGAAATTAATTGGAAAAAGACCGCCCGTGATGCAAAAACAGAATACACCCTAAAAGATGGCACACCACTTAAGCTTAACCCCGGTAATACATTTATTCAGATTGTTCCAACATATGTTGAAACAGCAATAACAAAAGCTGAATAGTTGACATAAAAAAATCCACTTTAAAGTGGATTTTTTTATTGCTCTTTATTTCGTTTATATGTGGGAACTACTCTTTCAACTGCTTGTTTTATTCCCTCTGTATCGTCGGTTTCTACAATACCTCTTAACCCTGCTATCATTTCAAAAAGTTTTTCCTTTTCAACGTCTATAGGCTTTCCTATAAATATTTTGTTGTGTTCTGTATTCTTTAAGCCCTCTTCGTTCATCAGCAGTTCCTCATACAGTTTTTCACCGGGGCGCAAGCCACAGATTTCAATTCGCATATCTTCGTTGGGTTTGTAGCCCGAAAGTCTGATAAGGTTCTTTGCAAGGTCATAAATTCTCACCGGCTCACCCATATCAAGAACAAAAATCTCGCCACCCTTTGCAAAGCTTGCCGCCTGCAATACCAGCTGCGTTGCCTCGGGAATAGTCATAAAGAATCTTGTAATGTCCTTGTGAGTTACCGTCACCGGGCCACCTGCTGCAATCTGCTTTTTGAACAGAGGAATTACACTTCCGTTAGAACCTAGCACATTACCAAAGCGTACGGCTACAAACTCAGTTTTGCTGTTTGCCTGTGCACACTGCACTAACATTTCACATATTCGTTTTGTAGCGCCCATAATGTTGGTGGGGTTAACAGCTTTATCTGTAGAAATAAGAACAAAACGCTTTGCACCAAACTTATCCGCACACTGCACAGTATTCATTGTGCCAAACACATTGTTTTTAATAGCTTCGCTTGGGTTTGCTTCCATAAGCGGAACATGCTTGTGAGCAGCCGCATGGAATACGATGTAAGGTCTGTATTTTTCAAAAACCTTTTCCAATCTTTCTTTATCTCTAACTGATGCAATTACAACATCTATTTTCTCTGCACCGTATAACTTATTTAACTCCATTTGCAAGTCGTATGCGTTATTTTCATAAATATCTAAAACCACAAGCTTTTTGGGGTTATATTTCATTATCTGACGGCACAGTTCTGAACCAATAGACCCTCCGCCACCTGTAACGAGAATAGTTTTTTCCTCAATGTAACCACTGATTTCGCTGTTATCAAGCTCAATGGGGTCACGGGCAAGCAAGTCTTCGATTTCAACATCACGGACTTGGTGGTTTATGTCTGCACCGGAAATCATCTGGTCTATACTTGGCAAAATCTTTGTCTTACAGTCTGTTTCGTTACAGATTTCCAAAATCTCTCGCCTGTCTGAAACTCGTGCTGAGGGTATGGCAATAAGGATTTCATCTACTTCTTTTTGCTTACAAATACGCTGAATATCGTATCTGTCGCCCAATACACTTACACCGTAGATAATTGCATTATGCTTTGTTCTGTCATCATCGATGAAACCAACTACATCATAATTCAAATTATCATTGCCTGCAAGGTCTTTAATCATAATCATCGCTGCACTGCCAGCACCAACTATTAACAGGCGTTTTTTCTTTACGCCTGCAGGTGTATGTACCCTTTCGCGATAAACGCTATAGAGTGCATAGGCGAGCATTCTGGAAAATATTACGCACACCATTATGATAAACAGTGCGCACAGGGTTTGCTTAGGCCCGTATCCGGTGTATTTCATACTTACCATAAAACAATTTGCCAAAAAGGCCACCGCCGAAGCAATAACTCCGCTCATACCAAGGCGAGCGTAATCTCTCACACTTGCGTGTATCCACAAAACAGTATACACCTTAGAAAAGTAAAACACACCTATAAATATTACCATGGTAACAAGCACTGTTGTATAGTGTGCTGTTAACATTTTTGCAGCGTGGTCCACTCCGTCAATAATGACAGGCGTGATAACGTAAGCAAGCACAACAAATAAAACATCCAACAGAAGCAACATTCTGTTTCTGAAAAGGTTGTATTTTGTCTTTACCTTCGCTGTTGGTTTTACATACTTTTTTGTTTCTAATTTACTCATTTTTTACACACAAACTTTCATTTTTTTCAAGACATACCATTATTAGTGTAACACAACAAACTACATTTTTCAAGGGTTTTAAACAAAATATACTTTTTTATACACACAAACCACAAAAATGCAAAAAAGCAGGGCATAGCCCTGCTTTTTATTTTATTAAAATTAGTCATCAATTGAATTGTCTGTTGCGCGTTCGTAAATTGCAAGAACCTCTTGTGAGGGTTTTTCATCAATAAGTGTAACAACGACTGCTGCAACAGCACCAATAATAAAACCGGGAATAATTTCGTAAATTCCTGTGATTGCTGTAAGCACCTTACCACCTGCAACAGGTAACCAAAGCCACGCCATATCAACAATAGCACCAACTACAATACCTGCAACTGCGCCTTTGTATGTGAAGCGCTTCCAGAAAAGCGATAAAAGCACCGCAGGACCAAACGCCGCACCGAAGATACCCCAAGCGTTAGACACAAGATCCATAATAGCCTGTGCTGCTCCACCCTTGCTGCTTGCAATAAAGTAAGCTACTACCGCAATAACTAAAACGATGATACGGCTTACCCACATCATTTCTTTGTTTGAAGCATTCTTTCTTATAATTGGCTTATATAAATCACTTGCAAATGAAGACGCCGCAACCAAAAGCTGCGAGTCTGCAGTAGACATTGATGCTGCAATAATAGCAGCTAAGAGTAAACCTGCGATAAATGCCGGGAATACTTCTTTTGCAAGACTTACAAAGATAAGTGATTGTTGGCCGTTACCAAGTAACTGTGCCGAAAGATCAACGCCGTTATTATCTATGAACATTCTTCCAAGATATGCTATAACAATTGTAGCAGCCAACGAAAGCACAACCCAGATAATAGCAACAGTTGCGCTCTTTTTAACCATTGAGGGTTTTTCAATCGCCATAAATCTTACAATAATATGAGGCATACCAAAGTAACCAAGACCCCAGCCAAGACCTGACAAAATATCTTTCCAGCTTGCGTTAAAGAAGTTTGCAACAAACTTAAACTCTTCTCCGTTAGGTCCTTGATACGCCGTTGTTAATGCTGCAGGCTCAAGTTCTCTTGTAAAGCCTACAACAACAGGAACAATTAAGAGCGCGCCAAGCATTAAAAGCCCCTGGAAAAAGTCTGTCCAGCAAACTGCATTAAATCCACCTAAGAATGTATATACCACAACAATCGCTGCAAAAATAAGCATTGCAGCTTCTTTTGAAAGCTCAGGAACAAGTGTTGTAAATACATCAGAACCTGCAACAAACGCTGACGCTACATAAATTGTAAAGCAAACTAAAAATACCACCGCACAAATCAGGCTTAACGTGTGACTTTTAGAAGCAAAACGGTTCGAAAGGTACTGAGGAAGTGTGATTGAATCCCCCGATGCCTTTGAAAACTTACGAAGTCTTTTTGCTACTAAAATCCAGTTAGCCGCTGTACCAATGGCAAGACCTATACCAATCCACGCCTGACCAAAGCCAAACGCCAGGATGCTACCGGGCAAACCCATAAGTAACCAGGCACTCATATCTGAGGCTTGTGCGCTCATAGCCGTAACCCAAGGTCCCATAGCTCTGCCACCTAAGAAATAGTCCTTTTCGGTGTTACTCTTTGATTTAAAGAAAAAGTATATACCTATAGCAATCATAGCTACAAAGTATAACACAAATGCAAAAATATCCATTATGTATCTAACTCCTTTTTGTTTGTAAATTTTCGCATATATGAAATATTATAGCACACCAAATTCCAAAAATCAATTAAAACATTCCATAAAAGACCATTTTATGAAAGAAATCTGTAGACTTTTTCAAAAATAAGTCTATTGCATTTTTTTGCAAATTAGGTTATAATATTAAGGATATTATTTTTGGGGGATTTGAAAATGGAACAGGCTAAAAAAAGAATTGAAGAGCTGACCAAGCTATTAACTTACCATTCTCATCAGTATTATGTGTTGGATAATCCTGAAATCACTGACTATGAGTATGATATGATGCTTCGTGAACTTAAAGAACTGGAAGAAAAATATCCCCAATTTCGTGACCCTGCCTCCCCCACCGTGCGAGTTATCGGCAATGTGGCTGAGGGCTTCCGAAGTGTTACCCACACAGTTCCTATGCAAAGCTTGAATGACGCTTTTTCTAAAGAAGAAGTTTTGGACTTTGACAAGCGTGTCCGCGACGCAGTGGGCAGCGTGGAATATGTTACAGAGTATAAAATTGATGGACTTTCTGTGTCACTTGAGTACGAAAACGGTTTGTTAATCCGAGGTTCTACCCGTGGTGACGGACTGGTGGGCGAAGATGTAACAGAAAACTTAAAAACTATAAATTCTATTCCTTTAAGGCTTACCCGCCCCGTGCCCTACCTTGAGGTACGAGGGGAAGTGTTTATGTCGCGAGCAACCTTTGATAAACTTAACGCCCAAAGAGAAGAAAAAGGTCAATCCCTATTTGCAAATCCCAGAAACGCCGCAGCAGGCTCACTTCGACAGCTTGATTCTGCCATTGCAAGGGAAAGAAATCTTGATATTTTCATATTTAACATACAGCGTGCGGAGGGACTCAACTTTAGCACTCATCACGAGGGCTTGGCTCTATTAAAAGAATTAGGCTTTAAGACAGTTCAGCAGAACGAAGTGTTTAAAAATATAGAAGACGCTTTCCGTCAGGTGGAAATTATTGGTGATGAGCGTGACGCTTTGCCATTTGAAATTGACGGCGCAGTTATAAAGGTAAATAATCTTGCACAACGAGAAGAGCTTGGTTCAACTGCAAAATGTCCCCGCTGGGCAGTTGCTTACAAATACCCTCCCGAAACTAAGAAAACTAAACTTTTAGATATATTTATCCAAGTTGGCAGAACGGGAAAAATTACACCCAATGCTTTGCTTGAGCCTGTCCGCGTAGCAGGTAGTGTTATTTCAAAAACTACACTGCACAACATCGACTTTATCCGCGAGCGCGATATTAAAATCGGCGACAGCGTGTATGTGCGAAAAGCAGGCGACATTATTCCTGAAATTGTAGGGATTGAGCCAAAGGACAGAACGGGTGCAGAGATAGAATTCAATATGCCCAAGGTTTGCCCCGAGTGCGGTGCTCCCGTGGTAAGAGTTGAGGGTGAGGCGGCACACCGCTGTACAGGTGACAGTTGTCCGGCGCAATTGTTAAGACGCCTTATGCACTATGTGTCAAGGGACGCTATGGATATTGAAGGTTTAGGTCCTGCACTTTTGGAAAAGTTTTTAGACGAGGGATTTATAAAATCAAGCGCTGACCTTTACACATTAGAAAAAGAAAAGATTGCAGCTTTGGATAAAATGGGCGAAAAAAGTGCAGAAAATCTGCTTACATCTATTGAGGCAAGCAAAAGCCGTGACCTTTATAGATTTTTATACGCTTTAGGCATTAACTTAAACGGGCTTAAATCTTCAAAAACAATCTGTAAGAGTTTCACCTCAATGGATGCGATTATGAATGCGACTTTTGAAGAACTTACGGAAATTCCCGATATTGGTGAGAAGACCGCACAGAATATTGTAGAATTTTTTGCCCACGATGAAAACAGGGCGCTGATTGAAAGACTTATCGCCTTAGGTGTAAATGACAAGGCGGAGGTTACTGTCACTACGAGCGCAGAGCTTTCAGGCAAGAAGTTTGTAGTAACAGGAAAGTTTGACGGTCTTTCCCGTGATGAAATAGTAGAGCTTATAGAAAAAAACGGTGGCGAGGCAATCGGCTCTGTGTCTAAAAAAACTGACTTTTTAATAGTTGGCGAAAACGCAGGCTCAAAGCTTTTAAAAGCCGAAAGCTTAGGTATAAAAACACTCACATTGGATGAGTTTATGAATATGATTAATTCGGAGGAATAAAAAATGTTAGCTAAAAAATACAAGGATATGTTAACACAGAAATCTGTCATTCGTGAACTTTCGGAATTTGCAACCGCAAGGGGTAAGGAAATCGGTTATGAGAATGTGTTTGATTACAGTCTCGGCAACCCCTCTATCCCCGTTCCACAAAAAGTGACAGATTATCTTATCAAGACTTTATCAGAAGAAAATCCCATGGCACTCCACGGCTATAGCCCAAGTTTGGGTATTCCTGAAGCTAAGGAAAAACTTGCACAATCCCTAAACCGCAGATTCGGTATGAACTATAAGGGAACACACATCTTTATGACATCAGGTGCGGCAGGTGCTATTGCCCACGCAGTGCGTTGTGTAACAGAGCCGGGTGACGAAGTATTAGCTTTTGCGCCTTTCTTCCCAGAATATATTCCTTACATAAACCACTCGGGCGCTGTATTAAAGACAGTTGCACCTCAGACAAAAGATTTTCAGATTAACTTTGAAGAGTTCGAAAAAATGCTCACCGACAAGGTTGCAGCCGTGTTAATTAACACACCTAACAACCCCTCGGGTGTTGCATATTCTGAAGAAACTCTCACGAGATTAGCAAAACTTTTAGAAGAAAAATCAGATGAATACGGTCACGAAATATATCTTATTTCCGATGAACCCTACCGTGAAATCACATTTGACGGCGTAGAATCACCCTACCCCTCAAAATTCTATAAGTACACACTTAGCTGTTACTCTTTCTCTAAATCATTATCACTTCCCGGTGAGCGTATCGGCTATGTTGCAGTACATCCTGATTGTCCCGAGGCTGAAACAATGGTAGTAATGATGGGACAGATTTCACGAGGCATCGGTCACAACTGTCCTGCATCTTTATTCCAGTTAGCCGTGGCAGAAAACGCGGACTTAACAGCAGATTTGTCCGTTTACGAAAAGAATATGAACATCATTTACGATACCTTGATGGAGTTAGGCTTTACTTGTGTTCGCCCCAACGGAACATTCTATATTTTCCCCAAAGCGCTGGAGGACGACGCCGTTGCATTCTGCAAAAAGGCACTTAAATATGACCTTATATTAGTTCCTGCTGATTCATTCGGTTGCCCCGGATATTTCAGAATGGCGTACTGCATAGACACAGAAAAAGTAGAACGCTCAATGGTAGCAATGAAAAAATTCGTAGAAACTGAATATCCGAACCGTTAATCGCAAGGCTGAAAAAAACGGATGCAGAATAGACGAATGGAACCCGAAGCTGTATGTGTATACAGCGAGAGGTGACAGTCGTCTAAGTTCAAAACATAATTTAAAAGGCACTCGGTATCTACCGAGTGCCTTCTTATTTTTTAATATAACTTTACTAATTTGTTTTGAACGGTTATGCGCCGTTTTTAAAGCCGTTAAGAATCAATTGTAGAAATACAAATTGTCATTTCTTCCAATACATCCAAGAACACACGGAGTGTATCTAAAGCTGTAAAGGTTGTGATGTTGTTCTCAGCAGCACAGCGGCGCAGGATGTAGCCGTTTGTCTGCTGTTCTTTTGAATGAACATCCTTTGTATTAATAACATAGGTTACAAAGCCTTTTCTCATATGGTCTAAGATGCCATCAGGACCATCGTCAACTTTCTTTTCACGAGTTCTGATGCCGTTTTCTTTTAAGAATTTGGCTGTACCGCCAGTTGCTTCAATATTGAAACCTAAGTTATAGAATCTCTTAATCAAAGGAAGTGCTTCTTCTTTATCAACATCTGCAATTGTTGCAAATACTGTGCCGTAGTTTACAACATGCATATCAGCCGCCTGCATTGCTTTGTAAAGAGCGCGTGTAAGTGTGTCGTCATAGCCAATTGCTTCACCTGTTGATTTCATTTCAGGTGAAAGGTATGTGTCAACACCACGGATTTTCGAGAATGAAAATGCAGGAACCTTTACATACCAGCGTTTCTTTTCTTCGGGATAAATTTCGGTAATTCCCTGTTCCTTTAATGTTTTACCTAAGATTACAAGTGTACCGATGTCCGCCAAATTGTAACCTGTTGATTTTGATAAGAACGGAACTGTTCGAGATGAACGAGGGTTAACCTCGATAACGAAAACATTATCATCCTTATCTACAATAAACTGAATGTTGTAAAGGCCAATAATGCCAATACCCAAACCTAAGCGCTTGGTGTAATCTAAGATCGTGTCCTTTACCTTCTGCGAAATACTGAATGTGGGGTAAATTGAAATTGAGTCACCCGAGTGGATACCTGTACGCTCAACATGCTCCATAATACCTGGAACGAAGATGTCAGTACCGTCGCAAACTGCGTCAACTTCTACTTCTTTACCGATGATATATTTGTCAACCAATACGGGCTTATCTTCATCAATTTCAACAGCTGTCTTCAAGTAATGACGAAGTCCCTGCTCGTCTGCCACGATTTCCATGGCACGGCCACCCAAAACATAAGAGGGGCGAACCAATACGGGGTAACCGATGCTTTCAGCTGCGGCAATTCCGTCCTCAATCTTTGTAACAGCACGGCCGTTAGGCTGAGGAATTTTTAACTCTTCCATAATTTTTTCAAAAGAGTCACGGTTTTCGGCACGCTCTATAGCTTCGCAGTCTGTACCGATTAACTTAACTCCACGCTTCATCAAGCCTTCTGCTAAGTTGATAGCTGTCTGACCACCGAGTGACGCGATAACGCCCATAGGCTTTTCAAGCTCAACTACATTCATAACATCTTCAACTGTCAAAGGCTCGAAGTAGAGCTTATCAGATGTTGTGTAGTCGGTTGAAACTGTTTCGGGGTTGTTGTTTATAATAATTGCCTCATATCCTGAGTTTTTGATTGTCTGCACTGCGTGAACTGTAGAATAGTCAAATTCTACACCCTGACCTATACGGATAGGCCCTGAACCTAAAACGATAATTTTTTCACGGTCTGTGCGGATTGATTCGTTTTCTTCCTCATAAGTCGAGTAAAAATATGGAATATCACTTGCTACTTCACCTGCACAGCTGTCAATCATTTTGTATACAGGGAACATATTGTTTGCTTTACGCAAATTATATACATAGTCTTCTTTTTCATTCCAGAGCTGAGCAATGTACTTATCAGAAAAGCCCATCTTCTTAGCCTTGTAAAGAAGGTCAATATTGCCCTTTGTTTCGGGGTTTTCCAAAACTCTTTCAAAGTCAACAATGTTCTTGATTTTGTCTAAGAAGAACATATCAATCTGTGTTGCGTTGCAGATTCATGAGTGGTCAACGCCCAAATACATTAATTGTGCGATTGCATATATTCTGTCGTCTGTGCCCTCGGCAATGTACGCCATAAGCTCGTCAACTGACATTTTTTCCTTGTCAAATTTTGACATATAAAGGTGGCAAACGCCAATTTCAAGTGAACGAACAGCCTTAAGTAAGCTTTCCTCCATTGTTCTGCCTATTGACATAACTTCGCCTGTGGCTTTCATCTGTGTTGAAAGCTTATTTGAGGCTTGAGTAAATTTATCAAAGGGGAATCTGGGCATCTTGGTTACTACATAGTCGATTGTAGGTTCACAAGCTGCAGTTAAACTACCGAGCTTGATTTCTTCCAATGTCATACCGATAGCAACTTTAGCTGTTACACGGGCTATGGGGTACCCGCTGGCTTTTGATGCTAAAGCTGATGAACGCGAAACTCTGGGGTTAACCTCGATTAAGTAATATTTAAATGACTGGGGGTCTAATGCGAACTGTACATTACATCCACCCTCAATCTTTAATTCACGAATTAATTTTAATGCGCTGTCACGGAGCATATGGTACTCTTTGTTTGTTAATGTCTGGCTGGGAGCCACAACAATAGAGTCACCTGTATGAATACCTACAGGGTCCATATTCTCCATACTGCAGATAGCAATAGCAGTATCGTTTTTATCACGCATTACTTCGAATTCAATTTCTTTATAGCCTTTAATACTCTTCTCTACCAGAACCTGACCAACAGGGGAAAGTTTAAGAGCGTTTTTCATAATTTCAGCTAATTCCTCGTCATTATCGGCAAAGCCGCCGCCTGTACCGCCAAGAGTAAATGCAGGACGAAGAACTACAGGATAGCCAATACGCTCAGCCGCAGCCTTAGCCTCTTCAATAGAGTAAGAAATTTCAGAAGGAATAACAGGCTCGCCTATGCGCTCGCAAAGCTCTTTGAAGAGCTCTCTGTCCTCTGCCATTTCGATACTTTCACGGCTTGTACCTAAAAGCTCAACGCTGCACTCTGCGAGTATGCCTTTTTTGTCAAGCTGCATAGCAAGGTTAAGACCAGTCTGACCGCCGATACCGGGAACGATAGCATCAGGACGCTCGTAACGGATGATTTTGGCAATATATTCAAGATTTAAAGGTTCCATATATACCTTGTCAGCAATTGTGGTATCGGTCATAATTGTTGCAGGGTTTGAGTTACAAAGAATAACCTCGTAACCCTCTTCCTTTAAAGCGAGACACGCCTGTGTGCCTGCGTAGTCAAACTCTGCCGCCTGACCGATAACGATAGGACCTGAACCTATAACCAATACTTTTTTGATGTCTGTTCTTTTAGGCATTGTCACGCGCCTCCTTTATCATTTTAATAAATTCTTCAAAAAGATATCCACTGTCCTGAGGACCGGGGGCGCTTTCTGGATTGTACTGAACAGAAAATACTCGGTCTTTCCTGTTGCAAACACCTTCAACACTTCCGTCAACAACATTTACATGTGTTACGGAAAGAGGAGTGTTTTTGAGAGATTCTTCATTTACCACATAGCCGTGATTTTGGCTTGTGCATTCGATTTTTCCTGTTTCTAAATTTCTTACAGGATAGCCGCCTCTGTGGCCAACCTTCATTTTATCAATACGAGCACCGTATGCTAAGCTGATTATCTGATGTCCCATAGCAATACCGAATATGGGGTATTTACCTATGAGCTTTTTAACTGTTTCGATTACTTCGGTAGCAGTCTCGGGGTTTCCTGGACCATTGGAAACGAACACGCCGTCGGGTTTCATAAACTCAATTTCTTCGGCTGTTGTATTGTAAGGAACAACTGTAACATTACAACCTGCAGCATTCAGACTTCTGATAATGCTAAGTTTAATACCGCAGTCAATAGCTACAATATTATATTTATGACTGGTTGTTCTTGAATACCAGCGTTTTTTACAGCTGACTTTTTCGATGATGTTTTTAGGAATGTCAACGCTTGCCAAAATCTTCATAGCGTCTTCCTTTGCGGTGTCAGCAGATGTGATTAAGGCTTTTTTTGTACCCAAATCGCGGATGCTACGGGTAAGCTTTCTGGTGTCCACTCCGTAGATACCGGGGATGTCGTTTTCCTCCATAAACTCAGACAAGGTCTTTGTGTAACGGAAGTTACTGGGCATATCGTTATAATCCCTTGCAACGATAGCTCCCACAGCAGGTACTTTCGCCTCAAAATCCTCATCGGTTACGCCGTAGTTACCAATCAAAGGATAAGTCATAACAACCATCTGGTTTGCGTATGACAAATCAGAGATTATCTCCTGATAGCCTACAACCGAGGAATTGAATACTATTTCGCAAACGCGGTCAGCAACAGCGCCAAAGCTGTAACCATAGTATTCGTCGCCGTTTTCAAATACAATTTTTCTGTCGAATGCTTTGTCCATACAGTCTACCTCAAATCTTTTAGCATTAGTTCGTTTGGTGCTTAACTTTATCATATCTATATCAGAAATATTATAACATTGTATCCACATAAAGTCAATAAAAATTAACACGAAAAAGGAGCTTTTTCAAAAGAAAAAACTCCTTTTTCTAGATTCATTGTTTACTTCTTAGAGAATGACTGGCAATCTACGCACTCGCAAACCTCGGGATTTGCCTCATGAGTACCTACTGAAATGCAATCCAATGAGCAATACTGTTTGTCGCCACAATGATACTTACACTGCTGTACTGTACATTTGATTGAATTGTTTGCCTGACAGTTTCCTGTGCTACAGTTCATATTCTTCCCTCCTATAGTTGAGGTCTCTTGCCTCAATTATAGTATGCACAGTTTCTTTAAAAATTATTTCTTTTGATTTTTTCAATTTTACAAATTACATTTTCCAAAAGCTTGACGCTTCTTTTAGCACTTCTTAGGGTGTTAAATTTCTTTGCAAGTCCAATGTCCGACACAAAAGTTCTTACGCTGAAAAAATATCTGTCTCCCTCCTCTAAGGGAATCTTTATGACATAATAACTGTCAAAATCGTCATCCATCAACCACACAAAACCGCCTCCTGTAGACAGTTTAGCACTGATAAAGACACTTTTCAACAGTTGTGACAATTTGTGTCACATTTATCGGTTTTGTGTCAGATTAAAGAATGCTTTGTCACCCAAATAGCACGCTTGTGCACCTAATTCTTCCTCTATACGGATAAGTCTG
>Ga0233360_1000090_pt1 | contig 16796 bp, 16 predicted proteins | sample ElkDunMinimDraft_20_FD_180671 | JGI IMG/M metagenome (GOLD analysis project Ga0233360, IMG submission 180671) | Fecal eukaryotic communites from dung pellets of Tule Elk in California, USA - Elk Dung A0 | ecosystem: Host-associated > Mammals > Digestive system > Large intestine > Fecal | place...
AAACAATATTTACACGGCGGTTAACACCCCTTACAATCTTGTGAAACATCATTTTATCGGTAGCGTCAGTTGTGCGGTTAAAAATAACCACCTCGGGGCTTTTTAGCTTGTCCACCACAAGTGAGCGCATATTCTCGTTGTAGTTTAAGAATGTGGTAGCATCCATAAAGCACATTTCCTGAGCGATGACAAACCCACGGGGAATAATGCTGAAAAGACTGTCAATGTTCCACATACCGTTGTACTCGATGAGTATTCTTTCTGCTTTGTGTTTCTTAGCAAGTGAGGTGATTAACTTGGGAGTTAAATCATCCTCGTTATCAATTGACTCGATAAACACATTTTCCGATGAAAAGCGTGAGAAGTCGTATTCTTCCACGCCTTCTTCGCACATTAAGATAAGTGTGCGCTCGCCGTCGTTAAAGCGTACATCTTCTAATGTTCCCTGAATAAACTGTGTTTTACCTGCTTCGATAAATCCTGTAAATAAATATATAGGTATCTGTTTCATATTAAGCTCCAAATAATTCTTTTATAGCGTCAATATTAATATTGCTACCAATGACGCAAATTCTTCCTGTTATGTCAGCCGAACCAAACCTTACATCAGGCGTTTCGGGAATATAGTCAAAATAAATCCATTCGTCACTCGATGCCACATAACCTTTTGCACGGAGTACTGTTCCGAATTTTTCTTCGTTGCCTAACGCAGAAAGAATATTTTCGATTTCGGCTTTTGTAAATACTTTAGCTGCTTCTATGCCAACACTCTGGAATACTTCATCAGCATGGTGATGGTGATGATGACCGTGGTCATGGTCGTGACCGCAACAGCAATGTCCATCGTGATGGTCGTGATGGTCGTGATGATGGTGTTCGTGGTTGCAGGAACAATGTTCATCGTGGTCGTGATGATGTTCACAACATCCGTGTTCGTGGTGTTCATGGTGATGCCCGTGGTGGTTACCGCATACGGGACAGGCGTTGTCTTCTAATTCTTTAATTTCCTTTTCGATGGATGATGCACCCTCAATGGCATTCACAATCTGTGAGGCTGTAAGCTTGTCCCAAGGAGTAGATACGATTACAGCTTCAGGATTTTTGTCCTTTAAAAGGTGCATACATTCGTGCAGTTTTTCTTCCGATAATCCGTCAGTATGACTAAGGACTATGCACTTTGCGGTTTCAACTTGGTTGTTGAAAAACTCGCCAAAGTTTTTCATATACATTTTGCATTTTTTAGCATCAACAACAGCGGTTGCACTGTTTAAAACCAAAGACGCATCGCCAATATCTTCAACTGCCTTTATAACATCGCTTAGCTTGCCCACCCCTGATGGCTCAATCAATATTCTGTCGGGGCTGTATTCTTTTAAAACTTTCTTTAACGCCTGGCCAAAATCACCCACCAAACTGCAACATATACATCCTGAATTCATTTCGGTGATGTTTATACCTGCGTCTTTTAAGAAAGCTCCGTCAATGCCGATTTCGCCGAATTCGTTTTCTATCAAAACCAGCTTGTCAGTGCCAAAGCCACCGTCTAATAGTTTCTTTATGAGTGTGGTCTTTCCGGCGCCTAAAAAACCGGAAAAAATGTCTATTTTTGTCATATGTTTTCACTCCTTAATTATTCTAACAATGTTATATCACGAAAGCTTTAAAAAGTCAATGAACCACTCATTAAAAAGTAAAATATGCAACTTGAAAACAGATGCAGATTATGGTAAAATAAAATTATTATGTGATTTTAACGCCTAAAATGTAAAGCGTTGTTGAAAGGAAGGAAAATACTATGTCGGATATTTCAAAGATAGACAGTAATTTTGCGGTTGTGACAAAAATAGAAAAAGAGGATATTAAGTTTTATAATATTGATGATGAACCATTCAAGATTTATGGGGTATTCAGAGAAAATGGCAAATATAGACGAATGCCCGAAAACATAGCAAAAAAAGTAAGTGAAGGTGTATATTGTCTTCATACAAATACAGCAGGAGGCAGAGTAAGGTTTGTTACTGACAGTCCTTACATAGCTATTCATACAACAATGGACGGTTTTGGTAAAATGCCTCATTTTGCATTGAGCGGTTCTATCGGATTCGATATGTATGCAGATAATCGCTATGTGAAAACATTTCTTCCGCCTTTTGGTATAGAGGATGGATACGAAGGAATTTTTGAATTTAATGAAAAAAAAGAAAGAGAAATAACCATTAATTTTGCCCTGTATTCTAATGTCAATGAATTGTATATCGGATTGCAGGAAAACTCAATTTTAAAAGAGGCAAAACCATATAAAAACGCAAAACCTATTGTATATTATGGTTCATCTATAACTCAGGGTGGGTGCGCTTCAAGACCGGGAATGAGTTATGAAGCAATAATTTCGAGAAATTTCGATTATGATTACATAAATCTGGGCTTTGCAGGCAATGCCAGAGCAGAGGATGAAATCATAGAATATATTAAAAATTTAGATATGTCTATTTTCGTTTATGATTATGACCATAATGCTCCGACCGTTGAACATCTTGAAAAAACTCACGAGAAAATGTTTAAGGCTATAAGAGAAAAACATCCGCTTTTGCCTGTTGTGATGATGTCGCGTCCCACACATTTTCTGAACGATGAAGAAAAAATAAGACGAAGCATAATAGAAACAACATATCGCAATGCGGTTTCGGCTGGAGATAAAAATGTATATTTTATTGACGGGGAGATGCTTACCGAAGTTTGTAAAGATTCGGGAACTGTAGATAATTGCCATCCTACGGACTATGGATTTGCATCTATGGCAAAAGCACTGTCTGAGGTTCTTGTTAATATTGATATCAAATAATACATATTTTTTATCCTAACTTGACAAAATCATATAAAAATTGTCGAATATTGGCGAAAATTTTAACAGGAGATTACAAACAATGGAAAAGGAAATATTAACAAAAGAGCTCTTGGTGGAGTTAGCACGAAAACAAAATGATGATGAACTTTTGGAACATTATTATAATCTAGCTTTGCAAGACAAATTGGAATGCGAAACTTCCGATGAAAAAGTAATGTTTTTGTTTATTTTAATGCGTTTTCAAGGAAAAAAACTATTTGAAAAGACGCAAATAAGCCAAGCGGATTTTTTCGGTATGGATAAAGTCGATGAAAACAGTGATTATTGGAAGTTTTACCAATTTCTTGAGAATATCTATTATGAAATTTCGAGTAAACAAGTATATATACCTGAAAATGTCGCCATTGAATTTTACGAAGATTTTTGCAATATTTTATATTTTTTTGGTTATTACTTTAGATGCATCGAGGTCTATGAAGAGTATCTTTTGAAATATGGAGAAAATTCTTTTTTGAATTTTTTGAAAGCATCAGTAATTGAAATATGTTATATCAATAAATCTGATGATTTTGTTAAAATGGCATTGTATAACTACCAAAAAGATTTAATAGACAGATGTGAACCGTCAAAAGTTTTGGCTGGTGAGTATATCTTTGAAGAAGTTAAAAAAACTATATATGATAGAGTAGAGAATAATGGTGCATTGGGGAAATGTATGAAGTTTATTAAAATTTCTGATTCCTATAAAGACACTATAGCGGAAGATAAGACTTGGACGGAAGAAAAAGATTTTTATTACCGTAATAATTTATTTTTAAATCCGCTAAATCTCTTTGGAGAATTTACAGCATGTACAAATGAAGTGTTTGATGATTTAGAGATAGAGGATAATAACAAAATATATTTCGATGAAATATTAGAAGATTATAAAATGTGCAGAAAAGAAACATATTTTTATTATAAAAATATAAATAATGTGGATACAAGAAAAATGGCGATGACTTATAACTATATTTATTCTATTTTTGACAAAATAGCTTTTTTATTAAAACATACATATAATTTGTTAATAGATGAAAAAAAGATATATTTTAATAAGAATTTTTTTGAAAAAAATATTGAGAATAGTAATGTTAAATTTAAGAATATAAAAAATGATAATATTTGGCCATTGTTTATAATAATGAATGATATTCAGCAAAATAGGGAAGAATCATCAATTTTACAAGCAAGTACATATGAACATAATTTGCTTAGGAACTTAATTCAACATAGATCTATGTCTCTTGTTGACGAAGATAAACTAAAAAGAAATGCCATTGTTCTTTTGAAACTTGCGAGAGATGCAATATTATATACATTTGCTTTGATAAAGTCTTGTGGTATGCCTATTGAAGAAAATATAATGACTGGATTTGGAACAACATTACAGCATACATATTTGCGACTATCTAGGGAAAACATGCAAAAGTAATCTATAGTTTTAACTTAACACGAACCATCACAAAAAAGACTGGCATCCAGATTATACAGTCTTTATAGTAAGAGTGTCGAAAAAAGTCGAAAAGATAAATGAAAATTTGTGAGGGAAAAAATGAAAATATAATGCGTAAATACGAAGAAAAAGATCTAATTGAAATGATACAAATTTGGAATGAAATTGTTGAGGAAGGGAATGCATTTCCGCAAGAAGAATTCCTGAACATTGAAAGCGGAGCAAGTTTTTTTGCAGCGCAAACTTATACAGGTGTTGCGGTAGATGTCGAAACGGAGATAATATACGGACTTTATATTTTGCATCCAAATAATATTGGTAGATGCGGTCACATTTGTAATGCAAGCTATGCAGTTAGAGCGCAAAGCAGAGGATTACATATAGGTGAAAAACTAGTGTTAGATTGTATTGAGCAGGGACGAAAATGCGGTTTTTCTATTTTACAATTCAATGCAGTGGTTGCGACGAATAAACACGCGAGACATTTATATGAGCGTCTCGGATTCACTCAATTAGGAACAATCCCAAAAGGATTTCGTATGAAAGATGGGTATTTTGAAGATATTTGTCCTTATTATCGAGTTTTATAGGCCTAAATCTGTCTATAATTTTTAAACCACTTGATTATGATATACTACAAAAAAACATTGGCATCTAGATTATACAGTCTTTATATAAGGATTGTCGAAATTTGTTGAAAAGAGGTATAATATGAAAATTATAAAAAAGGTGTGGGGAATTATTCCCGGATTAGCAATATCAATTTTGATTGCAGTAGTGGCAAAAACAATTGAAAGCCGTCTACCAATACATATTGTGGGAGCATCGGTTATTGCACTATTTATAGGAATGATAATTAATCATTTTTGGAGGCCGGATTTCTTGAAAGCAGGAATCAAGTTTGCATCAAAGAAAGTTTTGAAATTTGCTATTATTCTCCTGGGCGCTTCTCTCAGTGTTGGGGTGATTCTTTCCGTGGGTAAATTATCATTGATGGTAATGGTTTTCACTCTTTTGACTTGTTTTGGCGGAGGTTTCTTTATAGGTAAGGCTTTGAAGTTAAATTGGAAGCTATCAAATCTGATTTCAGCAGGAACTGGTATCTGTGGAGGTTCTGCCATTGCGGCTATTGCCCCTGTTATTGATGCAAAAGATTCTGATATTGCTTATGCAATGTCAGCAACTTTTTTGTTTGATATGGCAATGATTATATTGTTTCCTATAATGGGCAGAGCTTTGGGACTAAGTGATATGGCTTACGGATTATGGGCAGGTACGGCAGTAAATGATACATCAAGCGTGGTTGCTGCAGGGTATGCTTTTTCAGAAGGTGCAGGCGATTTCGCTACTATGGTTAAACTGACAAGAACACTTAGTATAATCCCGACAGTTTTGGTGTTTTCTTTTGTAAGTTTGAGGTTAAAACGAAAAGAAATATCTGATGCTTCATATCAGAAAGTTAATATTTTAAGGCTGTTTCCATGGTTTATTTTGGGATTTTTGGCTTTGGCAGCAGTAAACAGTATGGGAATGATACCGGCAAATGTTTCATCAGTTGCTAAAGATATAAGTAAATTTTTGATGGTTACTGCACTTGCGGCAATAGGATTAAACACAAGCTTTAAGGACATGAGAAAGTCCGGAATAAATCCAATGATTCACGGATTTATAATATCAGCACTTGTAGTCATTGTTGCCATTTGTGTTGAGTGGTGTATGGGATTAGTGTAATTTAAGAATGATTTTTTATTCCTGACTTGACACGGACCATCCATAAAAGCGTACATTAAGGTGAAATAACCTTAATGTACATATGAAATGACACCGCAAGCGATTTTTATCCCCGAATTACCCGACGGTTGAGTTGTAAAGTCATCGGGTGCGGAGTGTATTATAATAGTTTTTCCTATTATTTCTTCAGCGGTGAATCTGTTTGTTAAAAATGCAGAAAAACCAAGCCCGTTTGCACCGAATATAGGTGGTAAGTCGCCTGCGTGATAGGGGTGACTGCAGTTATCGGGATTATAGTGCGTTAAAGCATCAGCGAATGGATCGGTGCTGTTGCCTGTGCAACTGCCCCCGTTATGGATATGAACTGCAAATATCGGTTTTTGACAAATGCTGTTTGATACAGGCAGTCCTTTTAGCTGTATTGAAACAAGCACACCTGCCTGCATTTTATAAAAGTATGCAATGCCGTTTATATATGGGTACTCATTGCTTCCGCTTATTTTTGCAAACGCATAAGGTCTTTTTTTGATATTTAGTATAGAATTGTTAAACATATAAATCACCTACAAAATTCTTTTTTTATATAATATGCTTGCTTTTATACAGTTGTGATTTTTTAATAATAAGAATTGAAATGCTTTTGAAAGAGTAAAATATAAAACAATCTTAAAAGTTTAGATAAGGAGGTATTTTATGAAAATTACGGTATACGGCGCGGCGAGCGACCAGATAAACGATAAATATAAAGAAGCGGGTAAGCTCCTGGGCGAAAAAATGGCAGAGCGCGGTCACGGACTTGTATTTGGTGCAGGTGACAACGGCGTGATGGGTGCGGTGGCAAGAGGAGTGAAAGAGGGAGACGGCGAAATTATCGGTGTTTCACCTACATTTTTCAATGTGGACGGCATTTTGTATGATAAATGTACCAAACTCATATACACAGAAACAATGCGTGAAAGAAAGAAGATTTTAGAGGACGAAGCCGATGCGTTTATTATTGCGCCCGGCGGAGTAGGCACTTTGGATGAATTTTTTGAAATTCTTACTCTAAAGCAACTCCAACAGCACAACAAAGCGATTGCTATATTTAACTTTGACGGGTACTTTGACGGCATCCTTTCGTGGCTTAAAACCGCAACAAAAAAAGAATTTATATCAGAAGTAACCTTAGGGTTATATGAGATATTCGATGATGTTGACAAAATGCTTGACTACATTGAAAATTATACTCCCAAAGCAGAGGATGTCCATAGGTTAAGAAATTTACTGGAGGAAAAAAGATAACCAACTTTGTAAAGAACTTATAAGATAAAGCGGTGCAATACCGCTTTATTTTATGCAAAAAAATAATTGCATACTGTCAAAAAATAGTGTATAATGTTTCCGTTCGACAAATTTTAATAAAAAAGCGAGGAAAATATATGAAAGCATTTAAACCGATGTTGTTTACTGATTTAAAAAAATACAGCGGTTCTCAATTTGCAAAGGATATAATTGCAGGTATCATTGTTGCAATTATTGCACTTCCTCTGTCAATAGCTTTGGCTATTGCATCTGGTGTTGGCCCTGAAGCAGGTATTTACACTGCAATTTTAGCAGGTTTTGTAACAGCGTTTTTTGGCGGCTCGAGTGTGCAGATTTCAGGTCCCACAGCGGCGTTTGCTACAATTGTTGCGGGAATAGTTGCAAAAAACGGTGTCGAAGGTTTAGCAGTTGCTACAATTTTAGCCGGTGTGTTTTTGATTCTTATGGGTGTGTTTAAGGTAGGTAACCTTATAAAGTACATCCCCTTTACAATCACTACAGGTTTTACAGCGGGTATTGCGGTGACACTTGTTATAGGACAGTTAAAGGACTTTTTTGGTGTTACATATATGAACGGCGAAGCACCCATTGAAACAATTGAAAAATTAAAGGCTTTTGTTGCAAATACCGCAACTGTAAACTACGAGGCTATAATTGTAGGTCTTGTGTGCCTTGCAATACTCTTTATATGGCCTAAAATATTTGATAAAATCCCGGCATCTCTTTTGGCTGTTGCTGCAGGTATCATAATGGTAAAAGGCTTTGGTATGAATGTAAATACCATTGGTGACTTGTTCCAGGTCAAGAGCGGTTTTCCGAAATTACACCTTCCTGGATTTGACTTTGGTTCTATAGGCGAAATTATTCCCGATGCATTTACCATTGCGTTACTCGCCGGTATTGAATCGCTTCTTTCCTGTGTTGTTGCCGACGGTATGGTAAACAAAAAACATCGTTCTAATACTGAGCTTATCGGTCAGGGCTTGGGTAATATTTCATCAGCACTCTTTGGCGGTATTCCTGCAACAGGCGCAATCGCCCGCACTGCTGCCAATGTTAAAAACGGCGGTAGAACTCCGATTTCTGCAATAGTTCACGCGCTGGTACTTTTGTTGGTAGTTGTAGTTTTGATGCCTTATGCTTCGTGGATTCCTATGCCTGCAATTGCGGCAATTTTAATCAATGTTGCGTTTAATATGTGCCAGTATAAGCAGGTTGTCCATATTGTAAAAACATCGCCTAAAAGCGATATTTTGGTGCTTTTGGCAACGTTTGCATTAACGGTTATATTCGACCTTGTTGTAGCTATTGAATTTGGTATTGTTGCAGCTTGTGTGCTCTTTATGAGAAGAATGAGTGACGAAACAACAGTGGAAAGCTGGAAATACACCGAGGACGAAAACGAAGATGCTGAGAGTCTTTCTATGAGAAAAGTGTCAAAGCATATAAGTGTATACGAATTAAACGGTCCTTTGTTCTTTGCGGTTGTGGGCGAAATTTCAAAAATCAAGCTCAAGGAAGAAACAAAGTGTGTAATTTTGCGTATGCGTTCGGTAATTTCAGTAGATACAGATGCACTCCATACCTTGGAGGCGTTCATAAAGAAATGTCATAAAAAAGGTATTCGTGTTATTTTCTCTCATGTGAACTCGCAGCCGTTAAAGGCAATACAAAAATCAGGTATGTATGACCTTTTGGGACAGGAAAACTTCTGCAAAAACATTGATGCGGCGCTTTTAGCTGCAGGGAATCAGCAATAAATTATAGCTTTAAAAAGCGGGCATTGCCCGCTTTTTTTGTTGCCTTTTCTAAAGTATAAAATTAAAGTATTGCGAATAGATTTTAAAAAGACTGTAAAAGGGGCGAGAAAATATGATGTTTGTTATGAAAAGAAAAAAGGTGATTTTAGTTGCAATCCTTTTGGGTGTAACGGTGTTTGCATTGGGCGTTGCAAAGGAAACTGTTTTTCCCGGAAAAGAAACATTTTTGCCGTCAGAGGGCAGATGTGTGATTATAGACGCAGGTCATGGCTTTCCTGACGGAGGTGCTGTGGGGCAGTCGGGAGTACTGGAAAAAGACATTAATCTGAATGTTGCTATGAATCTGCAGAGCTACATGGAATCAAACGGAACGAATATAATCCTTACCCGTTCTGACGACAATGGAATTTATGATATTCAGGGAAGTATAAAAAATAAAAAAGTTTCCGATATTAAAAATAGGGAAAAAATCATTGATGAGTCAGATGCGGATATTTTTATTAGCATTCACATGAATAAATTTCCGCAAGAACAGTACAGCGGACCACAGGTGTTTTATTCGGCAAATAATCCCGACAGTGAGCTGCTTGCCAAATGTATACAAAACAGTATGACAGCGGCACTTAATCCGCAAAAAAAACGAGAAATTAAAAAGGCCGATGGAAGCATTTATCTTTTAAAAAATGCCCAAATCCCTGCGGTACTGGTGGAATGTGGATTTTTGTCAAATTCGGAAGAGGAAAAAAAGCTGATTGACGAAAAATACCAAAGACAATTGGCGTGGTCTATTTACTGCGGCATTGTGGAGTACTTTAACGAAAAATAAGGAGTGGTAAGGGTGAAAAAATTCAGGATACGACATCTTGACTTAATACCGATTTTGTTGATTGCATTTTTGCTTTTCAAACTTGTGTTCACATCCGGTATGTCTATTGCGGGGATATTCAGCACGCTGTATTCTTGCGTTTCATATTTTATTTACGGATTGGTTATAGCGTATTTTTTAAGTCCTTTTGTATCAGTACTGGAAAGGCGTGTTATAAAAAAGGGCGACAGCGAAAAAGCAAAGAATATAAAACGGGGAGCGGTAATTGCTGCGGTATATGTTATAGCGCTTGGAATTATTGTGGCTTTTGTTGTGAGTGTTATTCCTGCCATAGTCAGCGGAATAAGTGATTTTGTAGAAAACTTTCCCGAATACCTTGCAAATTTGCAAAATTGGGTTAGCGCAACATTGAGTTTTATAAGTCCTGAAATTGTTGGCTATATCAGCGCACTTCTTTCTGATGTAGCTGCCAATTTCACAAGCTGGGCGGCAAGCAACATCGATGTGGGCAAAGTTGGCGGCGTGGTTACACATGCCGTCAGCGGCTCGGCTAAATTTGCTCTGAACTTCACCTTTGGCATAGCAGTTTCAATTTATTTTTTGCACGGCAAAGAAAAACTGATAAAAAGCTTTAAACGCTTTATGTACGCTGTTATGAGCGAAGAAAAAACAAACACAACAATAAAGTACGCAAGACAAATAAACCGTATTTTTCACGATTTTATTTTGAGTAAACTTGTACAGGCATTTGTGGTGTTTGTGCTGGGACTTTTGGTGTTGGTACCCCTTGGTATATATTTTGCACCGGTTATAAGCCTTGTTCTTGCAATAACAAATATGATTCCTTATATCGGACCGTGGATTGGAAGTATCCCTTGTATTTTGCTGGTGCTTTTGTACGAACCTATACAGGCGGTAATTCTCCTTGTGTTTATACTGATTCTCCAGCTTATAGATAACACCTACATCGGACCTAAAATAATGTCTAACCGTGTTGGCATCAGCCCTTTGCTTGCAATAGTTGGTATAGGTATAGGCGGAACATTTGGCGGTATAATAGGAATGTTTGTGGGTGTGCCTGTTGTTGCGGTAATCAAACTTGTGTTCTATGACAATTTCATAGAGAAGCGCTTAAAAGACAAAAAAATCGATATATAAAAATCTTTAAAAAAATTTAAAAAAACTGTTGCAAATCCAAATAAAATGTGTTATAATCTCACTGTTGCATTATGAAAATGTGTAATTTTGGCATATTTTCGGTGCTTTAATCAGTTATCTAATTGTTCGAAAGAGGTGAAATATATGAAGCAGGGTATCCATCCCGATTACAAGCAGACAACAATTAAGTGTGCTTGTGGCGAAATTATCGAAACAGGTTCAACAAAGGAAAATATCACAGTCGAAATTTGTTCAAAGTGCCATCCTTTCTTTACAGGTAAGCAGAAACTCGTTGATACAGGCGGCCGTGTAGAAAAGTTCAGAAAGAAATTTGGTCTCAAAGGCGAATAATTTTTGAAAAGTACAGCTTGTTTGGAGGTGTAGTAGGCTATGTGGCTTACAGTAGTTCGTATAATACATTTGATATTATCATTAATATTGATTGCTGTTGTTTTATTGCAGTCCGGTAAGGCTCAGGGTCTTTCAGGTGCTATAGCAGGCGGTTCTGAAACTTTCTTTGGCAAAAACAAAGGAAGAACAATTGATGCGATACTTTCTAAGTGGACATCTGTTGTTGCTATCGCATTTTTAGTAACCTCTATAGCGCTGTTCTTGTTGTCTAAATAATAGCGATTTATGCGAATCGAAAAGCCATTCCACGCAGGAGTGGCTTTTGTTTTTGTTTAAAAATTAAAAAAATGAAAATGATAACAAAGTGAGGTGAAATACTTGACCAGGGAAGAAAGAGTGTTAGCTTATATAAATAACGAAATGAAAACTCCCCTAAAACCTGAAGAACTTGCAGTGGTGTTGGATGTTCCGCAAAGTGATATGGCGGAGTTTAATATGCTTTTGTTTGCGCTTTTGGAGGACTGTCTTATTATTGAAACAAAGCGAGGCAAAATTGCCCCATTGTCTACACAAAAAATGGTGAACGGTAAATTTATCGGTAATGAGCGTGGGTTTGGCTTTGTGGAAACAGACGATGAAAAAGATGTGTTCATACCGGCAGAACTCACAAACGGAGCTTTGCATGGAGATACAGTCTTGGCACGCATTACTAACGAACCTGATGAGGGCAGGCGAGCAGAGGGTGAAGTTGTAAAAATAATTAAAGGCACAGAGCAAAAAATAGTAGGTCGCATAGAATTTGTGGGCGATAACGCCTTTATATCTCCTATATTTAAAAAGTTTGGCAAAGACTTTTTTGTCCGTTCTAAAAACATAAACGGCGCACAAGAAGGTGATATGGTAGTGGCACAGATTACCGTGCGCGGTAATGACAAGAAAAAGCCCGAAGCAAAGGTAGTTGCAACCCTTGGCAATGTATCTTCACCCGGTGTTGATATATTGGCAGTTTTGGAAAGCCAAAATATTAGATATGAATTTCCTGAGGAAGTTAAGGAAATTGCAAAAACAGTACCCAAAGAAATTGACGATTGGTCAATTGCAGGCAGACTTGATTTGCGTCATGAACAGATTATAACAATCGATGGTGACGACGCAAAGGATTTAGACGATGCTGTGTGCGTAAAAAAGCTTGAAAACGGAAACTACGAGCTTGGTGTACACATTGCCGATGTAAGTCACTATGTGACATACAAAAACCCATTTGACAAAGAAGCCTACAAGCGTGGTACAAGCATATATTTAGCAGATAGAGTAGTGCCTATGCTGCCCGAGGAGCTTTCAAACGGGATATGTAGCTTAAATCAGGGTGTTGACCGACTTACTTTGAGCGTGATTATGGAAATAGACGCAAACGGCAAAGTAGTTGACCACCAAATAGCAGAAAGCGTAATAAACTCTACTGCCCGAATGACATATTCTGCTGTTACCGCAATTCTTGAGGGTGATAACGAAAAGCGTGAAAAATATGCCCACTTGGTTGACCATATCGAAAAAATGAATGAGTTAAGGGAGATTCTTAACAACCAGCGCAACGCAAGAGGCAGTATTAATTTTGATTTTGACGAGGCGCGTATTGTTCTTGATGAAAGCGGAAAACCCATAGATGTTGTAAAGCGTGAACGAGGTATATCAAACAATATAATCGAGGAATTTATGCTCATAGCCAACGAAACTGTAGCAGAGCATTTCTTTTGGTTAAACATTCCCTTTATATATAGAGTTCACGAAGAACCAAATGCAGACTCAATAAAAGAATTTGTAAAATTCATTGCACCCTTTGGCTATACAATCAAGCACTCAAACGGTGTTGTCCACCCAAGGGAATTGGCAGAACTCATAAAGAAATTGGCAGGCAAAAAGGAAGAAATTATCATAAGCGGTGTTATGCTTCGTTCTTTGATGAAGGCTAAGTACTCTCAGGAAAACGCAGGCCATTTTGGACTTTCATCCAAGTATTATTGCCACTTCACATCACCTATAAGAAGATACCCGGACCTTGCAATTCACAGAATTATAAAGGCTACGCTGAATGGTGAGTTAAACGAGGAAAAAACAACTGAATTTGTAAGGAAAGCCTCCAAACACTCAAGTGATGCAGAGCTTGCGGCAGTGGAAGTTGAGCGAACTGTAGAGGATATGAAAAAGGCGGAATTTATGCAAAACTTCCTCGGTGAGGTGTTTGATGCCACAATATCAAATGTAACTTCTTTCGGTATTTTTGCATCATTGGAAAATACTATTGAGGGACTTATCCGATTTGCAGATTTAACAGACGACTATTATATTTACGACGAAGCTCACAGGCAGATAACAGGGGAGAGAACAGGCAAGGTTTTCAAACCGGGTGACAGTATAAAAATTCAGGTTGCCCGTGCAGATGCGATGTCCGGAAAAATAGATTTTGTGCTCTACAATGAAGAAAAAATCATAGCAAAAAAACAAAAATCAGAAACACAAAAGAACAAAAACAGAGCAAATACCGCACGATATCTGAAAAAAAGACGAAAAAAACGCTAAAATTTTATAAAAATTCTTGCATAAATAAAAGTTTTGGTGTATAATCATAAACAAAGCAAGTAAAGGCGGTGTAATGTATGGATTTAAATCAGACTCAGCAATTCAAATTCGGAGCTTCACGTGAGGATTATATCAAGGGTATAATCAGTGAGGTTTATTCTGCCCTGGAGGAAAAAGGTTACAACCCCATAAGCCAGATGGTAGGTTACATTTTATCGGGCGATCCCACATACATCACAGGCCACAAAAATGCGCGTTCTTTAATCATGAAGGTAGAACGCGATGAAATTATGGAATTTTTAGTTAAGTTCTATGTAAACAATCAGTAATTTGAATTATAAAAAGGCTATGCTTGGCATAGCCTTTTTGTGTTATGAAACGATGAAAGAAAAAATCAAAAACTATGCAAAAGAATTAAATATCGAGTTTACAGGAATAGCTCCTGTTGAGCGCTACAAAGAGCTTGAAGAAAGAATAAAGACGCGAAAAGTAAAGTACGGACTTTCAGAGTTTGAAGAAAAAAATATCGAAAAACGGGTTGACCCAACTGTAAGTTTTTCGTGGGCAAAAAGTATTATTGTGTGCCTTTTTCCTTACTATACAGGCGAGGACAATAATGCGAACATTTCCCGATATGCCCGCGTGCCGGACTATCACTCCGTGGCAAAAGAAAAACTTGAAAAAATTTGCGAGTTTATAAAAGAGCAAAAACAGGCGCAGTGTGAATGCTTTTCAGATGTGGGAGTCTTGCACGACAGATACCTTGCATACCTTGCAGGACTGGGCTTTTGGGGCATGAATACCTGTCTGATAAATGAAAAGTACGGCACTTACTTTTTCATAGGCTATATCGTGACAGATTTAGAGCTTTTAAGCGATAAACCAATGGATAATCATCAATGTATAAAATGCGGTAAATGTATACTCAACTGTCCCGGAGGGGCAATAGACGGCGATTTTGACATTGATGTTAATAAGTGCGTGTCTTATATAACTCAGCTAAAGGACCTTACTAAAGAACAAAAAGAAATCCTTAAAAACCAGGACATGGTTTATGGCTGTGACAGGTGTCAGGAGGTTTGTCCCTATAATGAGAATGTGCCCCAAACGCCTATAGCGGAATTTTATGAAAAAAGACACACAAAACTTGAAAAAGAAGAGCTTTTGTCAATGTCAAATCGTGAATTTAAAAACAAATATGGTGATTTTCCTTTCTCGTGGCGTGGAAAAGGCACTATTTTAAAGAATTTTGACAATTAAACCTTGACAATATTGCTAGTAATACGATAAAATATTAACAATATTGTATTTACTCATACGGAGGTCGTATATTCTATGAAAAACACAGAAAAAACAATGGAGAAAATAGTAGCCCTTTGTAAAGGCAGAGGCTTTGTATATCCCGGCTCTGAAATTTACGGCGGCTTGGCAAACACTTGGGACTATGGTCCTTTAGGTGTTGAGCTTAAAAACAATGTAAAAAGAGCATGGTGGAAAAAGTTTATTCAGGAAAGTCCCTACAATGTAGGTTTGGACGCTGCGATTTTAATGAACCCCCAGACATGGGTAGCGTCAGGTCATGTTGGCGGCTTTTCTGACCCCTTGATGGACTGTAAAGAATGTAAATCAAGACATCGTGCAGATAAACTTATCGAAGACTTTATGTTTGAAAAAGGCGAGCCCACAGTTGTTGACGGCTGGTCCGACGAAAAGATGCTTGAGTTTATCAAGGAAAACAACATTGCTTGTCCTAAGTGCGGCAAAACAAACTTCACAGACATCAGAAAGTTTAACCTTATGTTTAAAACATTCCAGGGCGTAACAGAGGATTCATCAGCAGAACTCTTCCTTCGTCCTGAAACAGCGCAGGGTATTTTTGTAAACTTTAAAAATGTTCAGAGAACAACAAGAAAGAAAGTTCCCTTCGGTATTGGTCAGATTGGTAAATCTTTCAGAAATGAAATCACACCCGGTAACTTTACATTCAGAACAAGAGAATTCGAACAGATGGAGCTTGAATTTTTCTGTGCTCCCGGCACAGATTTAGAGTGGTTTGCCTACTGGAAAGAATTCTGCAAAAACTGGCTCTTATCATTAGATATTGCTGAAGAAAACTTAAGACTTCGTGACCACAGTCCCGAAGAACTTTCTCACTACAGTAATGCTACAACTGACTTTGAATTTATGTTCCCCTTCGGTTGGGGCGAACTTTGGGGTATTGCTGACAGAACTGATTTTGACCTAAAACAGCATATGTCACACTCTGGTGAAAACTTTGAGTACACTGACCCCATTACAAATGAAAAATACATACCCTACTGTATCGAACCCTCGTTGGGTGCTGACCGTGTAACACTTGCGTTCTTGGTTGAAGCATACGACGAAGAAGAGGGTACAGACGGTAAGGAAGGCAGAACAGTAATGCGTTTCCATCCTGCTTTAGCGCCTATTAAGATTGCAGTACTTCCTTTATCTAAAAAGCTTTCTGAAAAGGCACTTGAAGTACATGCAAAACTTTCTAAAAAATTTATGTGTGACTACGACGATGCAGGTAGCATCGGTAAGCGTTACAGAAGACAGGACGAAATCGGTACACCTTTCTGCGTAACATACGACTTTGATTCAGAGGAAAACGGCACAGTTACAATTCGTGAACGTGACACAATGGAACAGGTTACAGTAAAGATTGATGAATTAGACTCATATTTTGCGGACAAATTCGAATTCTAACGTAATTTTTTATAAAAA
>Ga0233360_1000091_pt1 | contig 16397 bp, 11 predicted proteins | sample ElkDunMinimDraft_20_FD_180671 | JGI IMG/M metagenome (GOLD analysis project Ga0233360, IMG submission 180671) | Fecal eukaryotic communites from dung pellets of Tule Elk in California, USA - Elk Dung A0 | ecosystem: Host-associated > Mammals > Digestive system > Large intestine > Fecal | place...
ATCATTAAGAAAATGGAGCAAACTCATATCTTGCACCTGTTCCAGTCTCATAACAATGGATTATGGAAGAAGACTATTTATCTGATGAATCAGGCGATCTGGTTCAACTAAATTGAAGAAGAACCACCTATACCAGTATAAGACAGGACGACACAGCCCTTGTATGTACATACACGCGCCCGCACACGTACAAAGAATATCGTTGCCTGTCTCCTCGGATAGCTATCCGAGGGTGCTGAGACAACCAGCACGTCAACCGCACACTTTCACGGTATGCACAAAAAGAAAAAAGCATCAACAATCTTGTGATTATCAATGCTTTCTCTCAGTCGGGGTGACTGGATTCGAACCAGCGACCACACGCCCCCCAGACGCGTACTCTAACCGGGCTGAGCTACACCCCGCTGCTCAATTGCGGTGCAAAGGTAGGGCTTTTTATTTATCCGCGCAAATTTTTCTTGTTTTTTTTCGTGTTTTGTGTATAATTTTGCTACTTTTGTCGAAAATAGAGGACTATACTGATGGAAATATCCCTGAATATCCCCCGAAAGGTGGAAGCCACCGTGACGCTGCCTACCTCAAAAAGTATCAGCAACCGTGCACTGCTGATACAGGCCTTGTGCCCGGAACGGCAATGCAACATAGCGCACCTTGCCGTATGCGACGATACGGAGCACATGCAGCAGGGCATCGAGGCCAAGCGGGCAGGCACACCATTCATCGACATCGGTGCCACGGGCACTGCCATGCGATTCCTCACGGCCTACCTCGCCATCACCCCCAGCGAGACAGTGCTGACAGGTAGCGAGCGCATGCAACAACGCCCCATCAAGGTATTGGTAGAGGCTCTGCGTGCCTTGGGAGCCGACATCAGCTACACCCGCCACGAGGGCTACCCTCCCCTACGCATCGTGGGCAAGAACCTGCAAGGTGGCGAGGTGGAGGTGGAGGCGGGCATCAGTTCGCAATACATCTCGGCTCTGCTGATGATAGGCCCGTGCCTTACCGATGGGCTCACCCTGCGCCTCAAAGGCACGATAGCCTCGCGTACCTATATAGAACTGACGCTCGACCTCATGCGGCACTACGGAGCCACGGCCGAGTGGACCGATGAACAAACGATACATATCGCCCCAGGCGGATACACCGACCGACCGCTCACCGTGGAGGGTGACTGGAGCGGTGCCTCGTACTGGTACGAGCTGGCAGCCATCGCGAGCCACTGCGGACATGAGATGGAGATATGCTTAGGTGGACTCACGGCCAACAGCAAGCAGGGCGACCGCATAGTGGCGGAGATGTTCGAGCCATTAGGAGTAAGTACCGAATATACAAAGGAAGGAGCCAAGATAACGGCCACTCCCCAATCTTCCCTGAGGGGAGGACTTGTGGGGCGCGATGCAGGAGTCATCCTCCCCGAGGGGGGTAAGAGGGCGACTCTCGACTTCTCCCACTGCCCCGACATAGTGCAAACGCTGGCCGTAACCTGCTGCTTGCTTGATGTGCCCTTCACATTCAGCGGCATCCATAGCCTGCGTATCAAGGAGACCGACCGCGTGGCGGCTCTCATCACCGAACTGTACAAGTTAGGCTACGTGTTGCGCGCCGAGGGCAATGAACTGCTCATCTGGGATGGAGAGCGCACCGAGCCCGAGCCCCATCCCACGATAGTCACCTACGACGACCACCGCATGGCCATGGCCTTTGCCCCCGCAGCACTCTGCCATGAGGGACTGACGATAGAGAACCCCGAAGTGGTGACAAAGTCGTATCCTGGATATTGGGAGGACTTGCTTAAATTAAAAAAAATAAAAGTTGAGAATTCATAATTCAGAATTAACAAGCATGAACATCGCAGTATATAGTATAATCTTTTTAGTAGCACTCGTGCTACTCTCGTATGCAGGACAACTGGTAAGAAAAAAGAACGGTGACGGGCAACTGCAGCCCCCACAACCGGCAGAGACATTGCCGCCTCCTGCCAACGAGCATGAGCACTATCACGAAGAGGATGATGACGACGAGTGCTGCGGCGAGCATGAGGTGTGCGAAAAGGGCAAGATAAAGCGTGCACTACGTACCGACATCGAATACTTTGACGATGAGGAGCTGGATGCCTATCGCGGAATCCCCTCTGACGAGTATGACGACGAAGCAGTGGAGGAGTTCCGTGAGGTACTCTACACGATGGATCCCAAAGAGATTGACGACTGGCTCAAGAGCCTTGAACTGCGCAAGGTGGCACTGCCCGATGCACTGAAAGACGAAGTATTCATGTTGCTCGGCCGATAACGCCACTGAGCCCCTTATAGAGCACGAGCATCAACAAAAAGAAACGACACACTCCGTGTTTGGCTGCGAGATTTTTTAACAGACAACTAAACATAAAACATCCGAGAAAATGAAAAAACACCTATTCCCCGTCCTATTCGCCATGATTCCCCCCGTGGCCATAGCACAACAAACCGAGATTTTCCCTAAACCACAGCAGGTGGAATGGAGCACAACGAAAGCCTTCGACAATACCGCAACGTATACCCTCGTCGGTGCTGAGACGGCTGATGCTGATGCCGTGGCGTTGCTCAAACGACACTTCACTACCGAGGGAGGCACCACACAGCTTATAATCGGTGAGCGTGGCGATGCAGCCGTGACCGACTACGAGAGCCTTATCCCCACACAGTCTGAGGGCTACTACCTCAACGTAAGTGCAGACAAGGTTGTAATTGCCGGCACTGATACCGTAGGTACTTACTATGGCGTGCAGACCTACTTGCAGGTGGCAGCAAGCCCCGAAGTGGCGAGTGTCACCATCACCGACTGGCCCGATGTGTCCGACCGCGGACTCGTAGAGGGCTACTACGGCAATCCCTACAGCGATGCCGACCGCAAGAGCCTGCTCGAATTCTTCGGACGCACCAAGATGAATGTCTACATCTATGGTCCCAAGGACGACCCTTATCACCGAGGCCAATGGCGCGACCCATACCCTAAGGCCGAGGCCGAACGTATCAGTGAGCTGGCTGCTGAGGCAGCCCGCCACAAGGTAAAGTTCGTATGGGCTATGCATCCCGGTGGCGACATCCAGTGGACCGATGCCGACCGCAAGAGTTCGGTAGCCAAACTGGAGAAGATGTATGCCCTCGGCATACGTGCCTTCGCAATCTTCTTCGATGACATATTCGGTGCCGAACAGAAGAAAGCCGACAAGCAGGCCGAGTATCTCAACTACCTCAACACCGAGTTTGTGAAAAAGCACTCCGATGTGGCTCCCCTCATCATGTGTCCCACCGAGTACAATAAGGGATGGGCAGGAAGCGACTACCTCGATGTACTGGGTGCCAAACTGGATGCCGAGACCCGTATCATGTGGACAGGCAACAGCGTGGTGGACATGATAGGCAAGAGCGACATGACCTGGATCAACAACCGTATCAAGCGTAATGCCTATATCTGGCTCAACTACCCCGTCAATGACTACTGCCGTGACCATCTCCTCATGGGTCCCACCTATGGCAACGACCTTGACATCGCCTCCACGCTTGCGGGATTCACCTCCAACCCCATGGAGTATGCCGAAGCCTCCAAGGTATCACTCTACAGCATCGGCGACTACTGCTGGAACATGGCCGCCTACGATGCTGATGCCTCATGGGAGAGTGCCATCAAGTACCTCCTGCCCGAACACAACGAGGCCTTCCGTCTCTTCTGCGAGAACAATGTGGATCTTGGTGACAATGTACATGGTTTACGGCGTACGAATGAGTCGCCCCGTTTCGTGGAGGCAAAGGCTACCTTCGACAGCCAGATGCAGCAAGGCAACACGGCCGATGCAGTAACGGCAATGCGTGCCCACTTCGTCCTCCTGGCCGATGCCGCCACCACACTCATGGAATGCAACGAGAGCCCTGCACTCATCACCGAGATTACCCCATGGTGCGAGGTAATGCGCTATATGGCCCTCAAGGGTACGGAGCTGATGAACATGTACGATGCTCTTGAGGCCAAGTCGCCCGAGACCTTCATCGACTGCTATCTCCGCTATAAGGAATACGACGAGGCACAAAGTGCCGTGCGCTCACGTGACTTCGAGGGCTCGATCCGTGTGGCCCGCCCAGCCGTAGGCAGTCTACATATCGCCCCCTTCCTCAAGAACACGTTAAGCACGCTCATCAGCACCTACAAGGCCAGCTATGATTACCGCATCGACGTGTTCCCCGCACAGGAACTGGAGAACGGCACCTACCTCATCATGTACAATGGGAAATTCCTCACCAACCAGAATGAGAACGTAGCCGGCTCAGTGCCCCAGTTTACCGACAAGCGCGACGATGTGAAGCCACAGAGCCAAGAGTGGCATATCTCCATCGACCCCGAGACTGACCGCTACAAGATTGTCAATAGGCTGGACGACCGCTACCTCAACGAAAACGGAGTATTCACGGTAAGCAACACCACCAATCCCTACGAAGCAGCATGGCACACCTACTATATCCTGCGCTTGGCAAACGGCATGTATAGTATACAGAATGCAGGCAGTGCAGGCAACAAGTTCTGGACGGTGAGCGGCTCGCGCGTGACACAGAGCCAGAGCACCACCCTGGAGTACGACAATTTCATCTTCGACCTCGTGCCCGTCAATGGCAATGCCCCCGAGGCCCCCATCACCTCCACCCGTGATGTCTACTATATTATGGATGGGGATCGCTATCTCACCAACACCAACCCCGGCGGCAATGGCGGGACACCTACCTTCAAGACTGTAGATACTCCGGGCGATGCACAGGAATGGCGCTTCACCCTCGATCCTGCAGGCAAGAACTTCTACAAGATCACCAGCGATGCCGACGGCCGCTACATCAATGAATATGGTACGTTTGGAACCAACCCCTATTATGCCGACTGGAACACCTACCTCATCCTTACCATGGACGGCATGTGCTCCATACAGGTCACTCAATCGGCTTTGGACGCTTTCCACGGCGAACGTTGGTGGAATGTCAAAGGCGACCGCCTCGAAATAGATGAAGAGCTCGGACGCTCATCAAGCTATGTCATCCGCATCGTACCTAAAGGGGAGGTCACCGATCCCGACCCCGAACCTGGTACCCTGCGCCAATACACAGAAAACGGCAGCATCGATGGTCCCAACAATACGGCTCTGCCCGCCACAGTGATGCCTCTGCAGCCAATGGAGGTAGTGCTTCGCGGTGCTCCGGGCTATGCTGCCAAGGGGCTTACCATACGCTATGGGCACAATCTTGAAGGTGAGGAATACGATGCCGATGGAAACCGGCAGTGGACAGAGCAATACATTGCCGCCACGAACGGCAAGGCAGTGATAGACGCCTCCATGACCGAGGGTGACATCAATCTCTATGCCACCTTCGAGCGTGAAGCCGATACGGAGTGGTGTCTCGTGTTCAGCGATGAGTTCAATGCCGAAAACGGCTCGCAGCCCACATCCGACAAGTGGATGCGTTGCCAACGTCAAGGAGCTACCTGGAACCGCTGGCTCAGCGACAGTCCTGAGGTCATCTACCTCGAAGATGGAGACCTCGTAGCACGTGCCATACCCAACCCCGACACCACGACTGACAACGTACCCATGATTACGGGTGGCATCAAGAGCATGGGAATCTTCGGTTTCACCTACGGCTACGTCGAGGCACGCATCTACAACAATCTCTGGAAAGGCAATTTCCCCGCCTTCTGGATGATGCCCGAGGATCAGAGTGCCGGATGGCCCGACTGTGGCGAGATTGACATCTGGGAGGTTATCGATACGGAGAACCGCTCGTACCACACCGTACACAGCAACTGGACCTGGGATCTCGGACACAAAGGCGATCCTCAATCGAGTTTTAACACCGGGCTCACCTACGACCGCTACCACACCTTCGGTCTCTCATGGGACGAGAACAAGCTCATCTGGTACATTGATGGCAAGGAGGTAGGCCGATACACCAAGTCGACCAACACATCGCACCTTGCACAAGGCCAGTGGCCCTTCGACAAGCATTTCCACCTCATCCTCAACCAGAGCGTGGGTAACGGTTCCTGGGCAGCCAATGCCGATGTAAGCCACACCTACGAGACCCGTTTCGACTGGGTGCGCGTATACCAGAAAGCCGGCATGCACAATACCGACGGTATAGTTGATGCTATCGACACTCCCATACAGGCGGTTCCCGAGAACACGACCATTTACACGTTACAGGGTATACAAATCAACGGATCCATAGAGAATCTTCCCAAAGGACTATATATCCAGAACGGGAAGAAGGTATATGTGAAGTGATAATCTGACGCACATACGATTAGTACATATAAAAATACCGCCCCCACACATCGGCATGATGGTGGGGGCGGACGTTATATTAGAACCGTTGTTTTCTTAGGCGCTTACTCTTTTACGATAATGAAGGGATCGTCCTTCACGTAGATGCGGTACTCCTTGATGGCACCGGGGGCACCCTCTTCCATACGGGGCAGATATTGCAGGGCTGTGAGCTGCTGCTTGCTGCCAAGGTTGATGATGAGGTGGTGGGGAAGCTCGGCTCCCTGTGCGGTAGCCCAATAGGTGCTCTCCTGGAGGTCGTAGATGCGGTCACCCGTACGGTTGCTGCGGCTCTTGTCCTCGCTGTCGGCATACTGGATGGTCCAAGGCTCGCGGCTCAGGCGGTTGCCCTCAGCATCAAGCATATACCACTCGGCAATAGCAGTGTAGGCATCGCCAGTCTTCTGGTTGTTCATCACTTCGATGCACACGTATTGGCCTTCGGTGCCAGCGGGAAGCTTCTGCTCCTGCCAGCCGTTGCCAGGACGGAAGCGAGCTGTGAGTACGGGCTTCTCACCCTTGAGGCTAAGTACGGTGCCAGGCTCACGGTGTGTAGCAGGAACAGGGTTGCGCAAAGCATCGAGGATGGGCTTCTCGTGACCGCAGAGCTTGTTTTCCTGCGGACCCTTCACATCGAGGATGAAGATTTCGTTCTCGCCCTTATTGAGCCAGCAACCAGGCACGTAAAGTGTCTGCTGGGGACCAATCTCCCAAAAACGGCCAAGGCAGTGACCATTCACGTATACGAGTCCCTTGCCCCAAGTAGAGAGATCGAGGAAGGTATCGGCCTTCTTGTCTGCCGTAAAGATACCCTTGTAATAGCCAGGAGCCTTGGTATCATTGGCTGCCGTATAGCTCTTATTAACGGTAAAGTCATAGCTGTTGGGGAAAAGATATACGTCCCAGCCCTTGAGCTCGGTGGTGGTAGCTTCGCCATTGGCATCTACGGTAGTGAGTTCAACCTTGTCGGTAATACCCTTGAAGTCCTTGATGGCACGACCGAAGTTGATACGTCCCATAGCCTCCACGAGGATGTCGAGCACGGCACCTTCACGTACAGAGGGGAGAGTGAGCACCTTCTCGCCGAGACGACGATCCATCTTGCCGATATACTTGCCGTCAACGAATACCTGTGCATAGTCATGAGCATCGGTGATGGTGAGGCGGCTCTGGCTATCGGTACCCTTGAGGGTGGTGCGATAAAGCATAGAGCCCCAGCCTTGGTCAAACTCCTCCATGGTTTTGATTTCCTCCGAGTGGATGGGTTCGGGAAGGTTGTCGAAGATGGGGGCTACCTCGGTCATCTGGAACTCAGCTACGGTCTGCACGGGCATGGCAGCGGGAATCTCGGGGAGGGGCTTTCCGTCGGTATACTGAGCCAGCATGTTACGCAGTTCGTGGTACTTCGGTGTAGCCTGACCCGCCTCGTTGATGGGCGCATCGTAGTCGTAGGATGAGCAGTCGGGCGAGAAGCCAGGGCTGTTGGCACCGCTCCAGTGACCGAATGAGGTACCTCCGTGAGTCATGTAGAGGGAGAACGAGATGTTCTTGTCGAGCATCTCCTGAAGGCCTGCCACCATATCCTTGGCATCACGTGTCTCGTGCTGACGGCCCCAGTTGTCGAACCATCCGCTCCAGAATTCAGAGCACATAAGCGGGGTATTGGGACGCAACTCTTTCAAGCGACGGAACTGGCTGTCGATATTGGCTCCGGTACCGAAGTTCATGGTCCATACGAGGTCGTCGAGAGCATTTAGCTCGAAGTTTGATGCCCAGTCGCACTGGAAGAGAGGCACATCGGTAAATCCAGCCTCGCGCACCATGTCGCGAACAGCCGATACATAGTCCTTGTCCTTGCCGTATGAGCCGTACTCGTTCTCTACCTGTACCATGATGATGTTGCCGCCACGGGTAATCTGAAGGTCGGCAAGCTGCTTGCCCACCTCAAGCTCAAAGAGGCGTACGCGCTCCATGAAGTAGGGGTCTTGCTCGCGCAAGCGGATGTCCTTCTTCTTCAGCAGCCACCAGGGCAGACCGCCCATTTCCCACTCGGCACATACATAGGGGCCGGGGCGTACGATGACATACATGCCATGCTTCTGAGCCAGCTTACAGAATGCACGGATGTCGTTGTTACCTGTAAAGTCGTATACACCCTCCTGCTGCTCATGGATATTCCAGAAGATGTAGATACAGATAGAGTTCATACCCAGCGCCTTGCACATCTCAATACGGTGTTCCCAATACTCGCGTGGGATACGTGGGTAGTGTACTTCGGCGGCTTTCACGGTGAAGCTGTCGCCGTTGAGAAGAAACTTCCCGTCACCAATCTCGAAGGTGCCGGGCTTCGGCTGGCAGCCTGTGTAGAGCACCGAAACCGATGCTAACATGATGCCTGCCAGAAGAGTCAGAAGTGTTTTTTTCATAACTGCTTGTGTTTTGTTAATATTGGATTATACTTGCTTGTAATCTATAATATCGTGCGAAGGTACGAATTTTAATTGACAATCATCTACCGAAAAGAGAGGAATTATGGAAGGAAACACCTTTTTGTGTGAAAAAATGTTTTTTATATTCTTTATTAAGAATTAATTCTTACATTTGCGAAAAACATTACACTATATGGAAGCATTGACCGATATCAACAAAGCCCTGCAGGCCGAATATATCAGCCGCATTGAGATAGAGTCGCTGTGGGGACGCAGGCGTATAGCATGGGACTTGAGGCGCGATGTGAACATCCTGAGCGGTGTGAACGGTATAGGTAAATCAACTATCCTCAACCGTACGGTAGTGGCGCTTGAGTGCCTTGCAGGAGGTATCGACGACAACGCAGATGGAGTGAAGATAACCTTCAACCCCGTGGAGGCCACGGCGATACGATTCGATGTGATACGCAGCTTTGACCGCCCACTCTTTCACAGCAATCTGGCCGAGAAGATGGCCGACAAGAATGTGAAAACCGAACTCGACTGGCAGCTATATCAGCTACAGCGCCGTTACCTCGACTATCAAGTCAATATTGGCAACCGCATCATCGAGTTGCTCTCTTCGGGTGATCCCGAAGGGCAACGCAAAGCAGCTGAGGTATCGTACCCCAAACGCCGATTCCAAGACCTTGCCGACGACCTCTTCGCCGAGACGGGCAAACGCATCATACGTGGGAAAAACGAGATCATGTTTGAGCAAGATGGTGACGAACTGCTTCCCTACAAGCTTTCGAGTGGCGAAAAGCAACTGCTCGTGATACTGCTCACCGTACTCGTACAGGACAAACAACCCTGTGTGCTCTTGATGGATGAGCCTGAGGTGTCGCTCCACATAGAGTGGCAGCAGCGTATCATCGAAATCATACGGGAGATGAACCCCAACGCACAGCTTATACTCACAACACACTCACCCGCCATGATTATGGGTGGCTGGATGGACGCGGTGACGGAGGTGACGGACATAACGATTGTTTAATTTTCTCAGAGTTATCCGAAAATTCCGTCCCCCCTGAAACCTCCAAGGATCTCAAGGAAACCCCGAGAACATAACACAATTCACCGTGGCAAAGAAACTCACAGAAAACGTAACCTCACTCTATATAGGTGCCGCCAACAGCTTGCGGCCCAAGACAGCCCGTAAGCGTATCGTGGCCTATGTAGAGAGCTATGACGACGTGTCGTTTTGGAGCCATCTGCTGAGCAACTTCAATACCGACAAGTACTACTTCCAGGTGATGCTCCCCTCGAATACCTCGCTGGCCAAGGGCAAGAAGGTGGCGATGATGAACGACCTGGGGCAGGGGCTCGGATGCAATATGATTGCCTGTGTAGACAGTGACTACGACTACCTGCTACAGGGCAAGACAGGCACCTCACGCCGTATCATCCGTAGCCCCTATGTACTGCACACCTATGCCTATGCCATCGAAAACTACCAATGCTATGCCGAAAGTCTGCATGGAGTGTGTGTGCAGAGCACACTCAACGACAAGCCTCTGATAGACTTTCCCGCCTTTTTCCGTCTGTATTCGCAGATTATCTATCCGCTGTTTGTATGGAACGTGTGGTTCTACCGTAAACGCGAGCTCTCGGTGTTCTCTATGCAAGACTTCTGCCGTGTGGTACGGCTCGACCCCGTAAGTGTGCCTCACCCCGAAGATGCGTTGGAACAGCTCCGTGTACGTGTGCAGAAAAAGATAAACTGGCTCAGTAGGCACTATCCCGATGCGGCTCCCGAACTGGAGACCATGAAGCCCGAACTGGAGAAACTGGGTGTGACATCTGACAACACCTACCTATTTATCCAAGGCCACCACCTCAAGGAAAACGTAGTGCTGAAGCTACTATCACCCGTATGTGTACGCCTACGCCGTGAACGCGAAAACGAGATTAAGTACCTCGCCTGCCACGACCAGCAATATCGCAACGAACTCACCGCATACCACCGCAGTCTGCAGAGCATAGAGGCTGTGCTACGAAAAAACACCGACTACGAGGAGGCACCCACCTACAAGATGATATTGCGCGATGTGGAGCACCTGCTGGGAACGTTAAGGGATTGTAACGGCGGGAGCGCTACAAAAGCAGCCAGCATCGCTACAAACATAACCGACCAGAGCACTATATAAAAGAACAAGGGTAGTCACAGTGAACTACCCTTGATTTCTCGTTATCTGCGCGAACCTCCAGAGCGAAAAGAACTGCTACGAGAGCTACCTGAGTTGCTTGAACTATTACGCGAACTACTACTCTTATTGGATGAGTTACTGCGAGAGCTGGACACCGAGCTACTCTTATTGGACGAACTGCTGCGGGAAGTGGACACCGAGCTACTCTTATTGGATGAGCTGCTGCGGGAGCTGGAAGAGGCGGAATTGTTACGCACAGTACCCGTAGAGCTATCGCTGCGTCGAGGAGTAGTGCCACCAACACTGCCACTACTGCCGCGTGAAACATTGTTCGACGTATTACCTACCGAAGAACTTGTACGGCGGGTGGTGCCAGTAACACTCCCTGAACGATTACTTGAAGAAGAACGGCTACCCGAAACTCCAACACTCGTATTGAGTGATGAACCTGTGCGGGAACCTACGTTGGAGGTCACAGCCGTGCGACGGTTCTCCTCCGAGTTCACGCTAACCATACGACGATTCTCATCACGTGAGGGTACGCTTACATAACCAGCCTTAAGGTCGCGACGGCTCTTCTCGTAGTTCTTGACATTACTCCAAGGACGACTGCCAACATGTTCGTACTTCTTCTTGCCTGCACTATGCCATCCATCGTGGTGATGGTGGTCGTATCCTCCACCCCACAGGCGGAATGCTCCGTGATAGAGTGCGTGATGATACATACCGGCATAGTAGCTGTGGGCAAAGTGAACCCGGTAGTGGGCACCACTATAGGTGTGATAATGAACCGGTATATTAAAGTAGAAGTAGTTGCGGTCAGTATACCGCGAATAGATGCGCATGCCCCAACTCCCCTCTACCATATAGATAGGACGATAGAAATAGTCGCGCTTGATGAACCTGCGGTACTGACGGTTGCGGAGCACATACATAAGGTCTTCATTGCGTACATCGAGTAGATAGTAATAATAGTCAATGGCATCATCATAGCCATACACGACATCATCTATCACCTCGTTCACCTGATAGAAGAAGTCGAAATTAATCTCATATACATCTTCGTACTGGCGGTTGCTGAGTCCAAGTTCATATCCCATACGGTCAGTAAGGAAGCGTGCCTCACGACGGATCTCAGACAGACTCATCATCGCATAACTCTGTGCACTTATAGCTGCCAAGGCTACAAACATAATGGCTGATTTCATCGTTCTCATACTAATCTCCTTTCGTTAATCATTAAACGTCTTGTCGTTTTCTCACTGCGAAGATAGCAGGAAATATTCACCCGTGCTAATGATTATTCCTAAATGTTAAAAGGGATTTCCCTATTTTGCAGGGGATTTTTCCCCTAAAAAGAAACTTTTTCAAACAAAAGCAAAGGTAGATATGAGTATTTATTGTAATTTTGAGGCGAAAAGAAAAGACACCTATTTATATAATATAAACGATACGTATATGAAAAAGCAACTGTTACTCCTGATTACTCTTTGCAGCATACTGTTTACCGCTTGCCAGAACACCAAGAAAGAGGCAGCCCCACAAGCCGAGCCTGTAGACACCGACACCGTAATCGTTGATGCTGACCAATATTTGCTGATGGAGACGAGCGAAGGCAACATCACCTTGAAGCTCTATCGTGAGACACCGCTCCACCGCCACAACTTCGTTAAGTTAGCCAAGCGTGGTTACTATGACAACCAACAGTTCTACCGCATACAAAACAACTTTACCGTACAGGCCGGTGACCCCAAGTCGAAAGGAGCGACCCGTGAAACACCGTTGGGAGAGAACGACCTCGACTACACCATCCCCGAGGAGATACAACCCGAGAAGTTCTTCCACAAACGCGGTGCACTCGCTATGGCCAGCTACTATAAGATGGAGAAGTCATCGGGCGGACATTTCTATTTCGTCACCGGATTCAAGTACTCTGACACCAAGCTCTTCAATGCCGAAGATGCCTACAACAAACGACTGAGGAAGCAGGTGTTCGACTCCATCACCCAAAGCGCCCCCTATGCCCAGCAGCTCAAAGAATATGCCAAGGACCAGAAGCGCTACATGCCCAAGATACGTGAAGTAAAGAAACAAATCACTGCAGCCACAGACAAGGTCATGGAGAAAAGGCAACAGTTTCACTACACACAGGAGCAACGCAACCTATACAAGACAACAGGTGGCGCTGCCGACCTTGATGGCTACTACACCGTATTCGGTGAAGTCATAGAGGGAATGGATGTAGTGACAAAAATCGAGAAACGTGCCGTAGATAGCAAGTTGCGTCCATTAGAGCCGGCCATCATCAAGCGAATTAGGGAGATAGAGAAGCCTCAATGATCAACCGCCATACCCTCGACAACGGTCTGCGTATCGTACACTACGAAGACACCACTACCCAGATGGTAGCGGTGAACATACTATATAATGTAGGTGCACGCGACGAAGATCCCGAACACACAGGCTATGCCCACCTACTTGAGCATCTGATGTTCGAAGGTTCCGTCAACATCCCCGACTACGACACCCACGTACAACTCGCCGGAGGAGAAAACAATGCGTGGACTAACAACGATCTCACCAACTACTACATCACCCTACCCAAAAGCAATATAGAGACCGCTTTCTGGCTCGAGTCAGACCGTATGCTCGGCCTCGCACTCACCGAAGAGAGCGTAGAGACACAGAAAGGGGTCGTCATTGAGGAGTTCAAGCAACGCCATCTCAACCGTCCATACGGCGACGTGCAGCACCTCATACGTCCTATGGCCTACAAGGTGCACCCTTACCGTTGGCCCACCATAGGGCAATGCATCAAGCACATTGAGCGTGCCACACTAACCGATATGATGGACTTCTACCACCGCCACTATACCCCCGGCAATGCCATTCTCGCAGTGGTGGGTAATATCAGTTTCGACGAAACGGTAAGGCTCAGCAAGAAATGGTTTGGCCCAATAGCATCAACCTCCACGACTCACCCACACATCTCTCTTGACGAGCCAGTCCAGACACGCCTCCGTCGTCGTACAGTACATCGCCATATCCCCTCCCACATGCTTGTGATGGCTTTCCACATGGCCGACCGGAAAAGCCCCGACTATCACGTCTGTGATCTCATCACCGACCTGCTTGCTGCCGGCCAGTCGAGCCGCCTTATACAACACCTCGTGCATCGCGACAGGCTGTTCACCTCAATAGATACCTATATACAAGGTAGCATAGCCCCCGGCCTGATTTTCATTATGGGACGCCTGACCGAAGGTGTTACCTATGAAATGGCAGAAGAGGCTATATGGAAAGAACTGCAAACACTGAGGACACAGCCAATAGACGAGGAGGAACTGAGCAAAGTACGCAACCGCTCAGAGTCAGAGCGCACCTTCAACAACATCAACTACCTCAACCGTGCCATCAACCTGGCTCAGATGGAACTTATAGGACAAGACCTGACACTTGCCGACGAGCTACAACGCTACTGTTCCGTGACAGCACACGACATCAAGCGAGTAGCCAGCAAGATCTTCCTCAAGAAGAATTGCAGCATACTATATTACAAGAAAAAGGAAAGATAAGAATCAGCTTACAGCAGAGAAGGAAAGCTATTTCGCCATAGCTTCCGCGCTATGCCACAAGCTATCGTCAGGCACAGGAGCCACCACATCAATCATCACTTTTGACACCGGATGCTCGAAACGAATACGACGGGCATGGAGGCTGATACTACCATCAGGATTGGAACGCTCGGCACCATACTTGAGATCCCCTTTTATGGGAGAGCCAATCTTAGCTAACTGACAACGTATCTGATGATGACGTCCCGTCTGTAGAGTCACTTCAAGCAAGTGATAGTTATTCATACTAACAAGAAGACGATAACTGAGAACAGAGCGTTTGGCACCGGCACGCTCCGAAGAGTAAGCATACGATTTGTTCTGCTGTTCGTTGCGCACGAGATAGTGCACCAATTCAGCCTCCGGCTCCATAGGACGATTCTTGACGATAGCCCAATAGGTCTTCTGGATGCGTCCTCCCTCACGGAACATGGCATTGAGTCGTTCCAGTGCCTTGCTGGTACGGGCAAACACCACCACCCCACTGACAGGACGGTCGAGACGGTGTACCACACCAAGGAATACAGCACCTGGCTTGGCATATTTTTCCTTGATATAAGCCTTTACCATCTCCGACAGTGGCATATCACCCGTTTTGTCACCCTGCACAATCTCCGAAGAGGCCTTATTGACTATAATTATATGATTATCTTCGTATAGTATATCCACCTTCTCTACTCAGTTTTCGTTATCTCAAATAATCGCTCATCGTTAAACGTCAACCGTTTAAATATTCATCCCTAACCCTCGCAATATCACCTGACGGGCATGACGCTCAAGTATCCGCACGTCCACATTACCGGCAACCTGACCACGCACATACGGTGATTCCAACCCCTTGATACTATAATGGATAATCGCAGCCATCACATCAGGATCATCAAAGCGAAAGATACCCTGCTCGCGTCCCTCTATGAGAATGCCCCGGATAAGGTTTATCTCAAACTTATCATACTTACGGCGTATACTATCGATTGTAAGGTAAAAACGGGTGAAGTCAGCACGAAGCGAACCGTTACGGAAAATCGTGTGGCGCACATTATTGAGTCTGCTGATAACAAATTCCATAATCTTCTTGTCGGCAGATATATCCTTGTCGGCAATGGCACGCAGCACATCAAGAATCTTGGTAAGCTCCATCTCAATAACACGACGGAGCAGCACCTCCTTGCTTGGGAAATGCACATAGAGCGTACGTCGTCCCTTCTTTGCTTCGCGAGCAATGTCAGTCATCGTCGTATGATCATAGCCATTACGAGTAAAGAGAACCCGCGCAGCCTCAATCAGAATATTCGTCGTTTTGCTTACTGTAGCACTCATAACGGATACAAAAGTACAAAAATTTATTATGCCAAAAGGAAAAGCTGCAATAAAAAGAGAAAAAAACCGCAAAAAAAGTTTGTCATATCAAGAAAAAGCACTACCTTTGCATCATCAAAACATCGCGGAGTGGAGCAGTGGTAGCTCGTTGGGCTCATAACCCAAAGGTCATTGGTTCGAATCCTTTCTCCGCAACTACAGAAGCCCAAGGTATCTTGGGCTTTTTTATTTCATTCCCATAGCAGTGGTTCGCTTTGGGGCTGCAAATCTCAGATTGACAGTGCAAAGTTACGAGATCCAGGATCCTCACTGTCCGTGCTACTTGTTACGGGCTGGAAATGCGAAAAGTTTTTATTTTCCATTCCTGGATAACGAAAGAGAGAGAGGAGCCTTCATCCCTGACTGCTCCTCTCTCCTGAAAACGGCGGCTACCTACTCTCCCACTTGCGCAGTACCATCGGCGCGGTCGGGCTTAACTTCTCTGTTCGGAATGGGAAGAGGTGGA
>Ga0233360_1000092_pt1 | contig 15995 bp, 17 predicted proteins | sample ElkDunMinimDraft_20_FD_180671 | JGI IMG/M metagenome (GOLD analysis project Ga0233360, IMG submission 180671) | Fecal eukaryotic communites from dung pellets of Tule Elk in California, USA - Elk Dung A0 | ecosystem: Host-associated > Mammals > Digestive system > Large intestine > Fecal | place...
TTAATCCTTGATTAAATCCCATATCAAAATCAGCTTTTACAAAAGAATCCGTTGATTCCCATAGACTCATTTCTACAGCTGTTTTTGCTTTTTCTGGCTTCCATCCAAATGCAAAATAAGCTAAAATATTTCCATTACATTCTGCAAATAATTCTCCACGACGTTCAACAGAATCTTGAGTAGATAAATTGCCATGCCAAATTTTTTGTCCGAATGAATCTACCTTAGCATCATCTAAATTAGCTTGTATAAAATTACCTGTTTTGTTTTTGATTGTTATAAAAGAAGAATCAGAATCTAACTTTTGTAATATCTGTAATGCTATGGAATCTTTTTGAACTTCTACAAACTGAACAACAGGACAGCCTGCGTTTTTCGCAGCAGTAAGCATCAAAGGTTTGCCATTTGATAAAACTTCAACATTATTTGCTATAGAAAATGTGTTTGATGTTGGTTGTGATAAATCATCATTTTTAGACCAAGCAGACCAATTTTTATTATGAAGTCCTATTGCAAATCCAGAATTTCCGCCAAGTGTATCTCCAGGATAAAGAATTACATTTGGAAAATAAATTATAAGTGTGGCATTCAGAGAATCTTCAAAAGACCAATTTGCCATACCATCAGGAAGGTAAAACAAATCAGGTTCTGCAATTCTTGCAGTCTCTTGTTTTACGTGATAACGAAGTTCAATTTCTTTTAAGGTGTCGTTAGAATTATTTTCAATTTTAAATCTTAGTACTGTTTGGTTATTTTGTGAAAACTGCTCGTCGAGTGTGGAAATTGTAATAGCATTGGAGAAAATCGTTGAGGCAAATAAAAGACATAACAAAATAATTTTTTTCATATCTTGCTTTTCCAGAAAACCTTGAAAAATACCACATAAATATAACTCAAAAACTTACGAGTAATATTATTGCTTATTCACAGAATTTTGAATTTTACATTTCTTTTCAATCTTAAAAACAAGTATTCAATAAAATCACCTAGTCCGCCAAATTAAACTTTAATTCCAAAGCCTTTTACAAAAAAATTTTTTTGTGGGAAAAGTTTTCATATCTTTTCAAAAATTATATATACATAAAGTTATGCCGTACAATCAATCAAAACTTCCTATTCTTTTTCGATTATTTTTGCTTGCGATAGCATCTATTTTATTTGCGTTAACTATAAATATTTTTGTTCGTTCTACTGAATTATTTCCTGGCGGTTTTACAGGTTTAACTCTTTTACTTCAAGAAATTTTCTTACGCTATTTTGATATACAATTACCTTATTCTTTAATCATTCTTTTGTTGAACGTATTTCCAGCCATTGTGTGTTATTTTTCCGTCGGTAAAAAATTCACATTACTTTCTTGTGGTATGCTTTTAATTTCTTCTTGTCTTGTTGATTGTTTTCCAACATTTCACTTGACCGATGACATGCTTCTAGCTGCCGTTTTTGGTGGCTTTTTAATGGCTTTATCTATAACCATTTGCCTTTACGCCGGGGCTTCTAGCGGAGGCACAGAATTTATTGCCATTCTAATTTCAGAAAAAAGCGGCGCCGATGCCTGGAATTATATTCTCGCTTTAAACGTTGTGATTCTTATTTCTGCTGGTATTCTTTTTGGTTGGGACAAAGCTCTTTATTCTATCATTTTTCAATTTACTTCTTCTCAAACACTATCGTTCCTTTACAGAAAATACCAACAAGTAACCTTTTTTATTATAACTGATAAACCAAAAGATGTTTACTGGTGCATTAAAAACCTTTCTGGCCATGATGCAACTGTTTTTAAAGGAAAAGGTTGCTATGCTAGCAAAGAACACTCTATGATTTATTCTGTGGTTTCTGCACCAGAAGCAAGAATCATTATGCATGCTGTTAGAAAAATTGACGCTAACGCTTTTATAAACGTCATTAAAACAAAATATTTAAGTGGGCGGTTTTATAGACAACCCAATGATTAATTTTTTATAAAAAAATGACAATATCGCTATAGTTTTTCGTTTTAGTTTTAATAAATAAAGATTAAGCTAACATGAGGAAAATTTATACACAGAAAAATTGAAATGCTTTCGTTGTCGGCATTGCTTGCTTCTTCCATTTTTCAGATACCAACCAATACAGTTCAAAAAACTGATAATCAAGATGTTTTTCCAGATAAAATTTTTGTAAATGAACCTATGGCTAAAAATCTGAAAATGAAATAAAAAAGTAAAGCAACAAAAAAAAAGGATGCCACGAAAGCATCCTTTTTTTTGAAATTTGATTATCGGTTGTTAATAATCTTTGTAAGTTCAACTGGGTCAACAATTTTACCGTCTTTATAAACGCGCATGTTACCAGAAGCGATTTCGTCAATGAGAATAACTTCATCATTGTTGTAACCAAATTCAAACTTAATATCCCAAAGATCAAGGCCGAGAGTTTTCAAATCTTCTGCAACAATCTTTGTGATTTTAAGTGTTTGTTCTTTCATGCTTTCGAACATAGCTTTGTTCATAACGCCAAGAACTTCAAGACCTTCACTCGTTACAAGTGGATCGCCTTTTGCATCATTCTTGAAAGTACATTCTACATAACCGCCTTCGATTGCAGTACCATCTTGAATGTATTCACCGTATCTTCTAACAAAGCTACCTGTTGCTACAAGGCGACAAATCACTTCAAGACCATGACCAAAAACAGTTGCTGGCAAAACTTCCATTGTTGCATTTTCAATATCTGCACTTACATAATGAGTTTTGATTCCAGCTTGTTTCAACTTCTCGAAATAATAAACGGAAGTTTCCAAGTTTGCCTTACCGATACCATCAATAGTAAGACCAACTGAGTTTTCACCTGGGTCAAAAACGCCATCTTTGCCGGTGCAATCGTCTTTAAACTTGAGCATTACATTGCCATTTTCAAGTTTGTAAACGTCTTTAGTTTTTCCAGTGTAGATTTTTTCCATATTGGATCCTTTTGTTTTGATGCAAAAAAAAATAGTCAATTTGAGTTTATTTCAACAGATATTTTATCAAAAAAAAATATTTTTTTTGCCCAAGTATAAAATCCAAAAAGGTGCTAGACGGCTTTTGAATTGTTGTTTTGATTTTGATAAACCGTTTTGGTTATTTCAGAATACAAATGACTTAAAGTTGAATCTTTTTCACCAAAATCCTTTTGCATCCATTCCTTGCGCAACACCTCGTTATCTACGCGTTTTACCCACTCGTACAAAAGAATTGGCCCCAGGGGAAGCTGAAGGTAAAGCAACAACAAACGCTCGTGTTTATCAATAACTTCAGCATAATATTGAATGCTTTCAATTACTTTTTCTGCATTTTCTTTAAAAATATACCTTACTCTTGCTTTAAAATCGTCATCAAGAAAAGAGGTCTTAGGTGTTTCGTTTTCTGCCATAATAATTTTTTTGAGGTTACAGGATTCAAATTTTAGGTTAATATACTTCTTTATAACATTAAAATTAATCTTCAGGTAAATTTTTTGAAAATAGCGCCGTATTATAAAAAAATTCTTGACAACTCGCCTATTTATGCATATATTTAAATAAACGCATAAATAGATTAAGAACGGAGATTCGTTCGTTTTTCAAGGAGCAATTTATGGCACACGCTATTCAGGAATCTTTTCGCGATTTTTACAAGCGCCAAAATACAGGTTTGAATCTTATTTCAGAAGCTATGAAGCAAGAACAAGCAGAACATGAGAAATTACGTGATTTTCATGAAAAACGGTATCTTCGTAAATACGAATTATTTTATAAGAATCTAGGCCTTATTATAAGGAACAAAGATGAAATTATCAATACGCCGAAGTACGCAAATATTGACGCCCATTATTTGTTAGAGGGTGGTGGTTGTTTTATTGGTCGTTTGCAAACATGTCAACAGTATAATTTTGCCGGAACACTAGTTACTATAAATTTAAAATTAGGCACATTATTAAAAATCTGGGAAGCAGAACAATTTCAGGTAGAATGTTCCTGTGGTGGAATTGCTTATATTCGACATTTTGTTGGCTCTCCCCTTTCGGGAAGTTCTTGCGCTTCGGCTTTATGTTCAAAGTGTGGTCAAGAAATTAAGGGTATTAAAAATCGGAGCTACGGCAAGTATCATTTCTTTTCAAATAAAATGCATTATCGTGATATTGATTTGGTAGTAAAAAAGATTCTCTGCAATTGGATTCTCGCTGAAGACAAATATAATGAAGATGTAAAAAAAGGCAATGTGTATATGCCTTCTGTTGGTGAGAATTTAAAAAGCAACGACGAATTTTGCAATTTAGAAACAATGATTCACGAACTACAATTAAAAGAATTTAAAATCGCTAATTAATCTTTGCTTTAGTTATTCCGATTACTTTATAGAAATAGAGTAGCTTGGTAATGCGGGAACAAGTTCTCGTGCTACACTCGCTTTACACATCTGCCGTCTTCAAGGAACTTCATTTCGCGAACGTTGAGTTCTTCTTTTTTGGGCGTTCCCCACTAGCGTGGGTCGGGCTATATTTTATGGATTGTTCGGTTCACTTCGTTCCCTCGCCCAACCACATAAAACGAAGCCTTGCTCCCATGAACCGCACTACAAGATTGCCACAAGTCTCCGCCCTACGGGTCACTATCCCTAACGCAAGTGTCTATCTCTTGAATAATTCGAGACACAAATGAAGTAAAGCAATCAACTTTTTTCCTACAAAATCGTAAAAGTTCTATATTTTTTGACATATTGAATTAGAGTAGTACTCTTATTCCGGTTTCAGAAAATCTGGTAAATTTTCATGGGCGAAAGCCTTGCTATCCGAGAATAGGACGAACGCTCACACCGATCGGGTGTGGGTCGTTGGGTGTATGCCCACAGCAAAAATACCAGTCTCTTGCTGGGCATGCTGTTGTGCTTAGGATAGCGGGTTTACCAGAGCCTCTGAAACATAAGCCAAGCGACACCATACCTTTTTTATTTCCTAAAAAAGTGTGGCCATGCGACAACGTTACAAACCTTGGAAAAGGATAAAGTAATCTAATGTCGTTATTCTCGCATTCACTTTCGTGAAGAGAATCATAGCTTATCGAATAAAGTCTCTACTCGCAAACTGCAATGGCAGGAAGGAGTGAGAGATGAAAAAATTTAGAAGGATAATTGCGGTGAGCATCATCCTCTGTGCAATAAATTCATTTGCTACTGATATTACAAAAGTATCGCCATATGCTCAAGATGCGGAATCTCTTTTAGAATTATTGCAACAACATCAAATAAATAAAAACACGAATCAAAGTATTCGACCCTATTATTTCCTAGCATCTCAGCCCAATGAAAACCTACAAAATTTAAATATTCAAAATCCTCTTCATAGGTTAGCACGTATTCGCGGTGTTCTCAATGTAGACTCTTGTATTAAATCATCGCAACAATATCAAGTGAATAAAAACACGAATCAAAATATCCTACCATCTCATTTTCCCGTATATCCAAATATTACTGATGAACACGTTAAATGGTTCCTGGACCAGATGGGGCTGGACCCTCGCGATTACAACATAAACGACGTAAAAGAGTTCATAAGAGAATCTTATCTGCGTCCTCACGGGGATTATGGTATGTTATATCCAAAAGAAGGCAGACACCAGCAGGCACCTCTTACAAAAGAACATCTTCATAATGATGACAAACAGGAAGAAACTTCAGAAAGACACAATGCATTCCTTTCCCGACAAATTGTCCATTTAACTAGATGTATAACAAGAGGTGACTTCAATTCCATACTTGAATATCTCTTTCATCACTTTAACCCAAAAGCCATATTCAAATTTCTCGGTTTATTGCTATTGGCTTTAATTTATGGAACTAACAAGAAAAAAAACATCAATCAACCTAAAGGAGGAAATGATGTATTCAACCGAAAAAGATTTGATGAATTCAAACGAAAAAGATTTAAGTGAAAAAAGTGAAACAGACCATATCAAAAACTTGATTGAACAAAAAATAACATATCATCCTGCAAAACGATTTCTATGGAGTTCTGCTCTAGGAGACCCATTTATTACGTGGTTCTTTCACAGGAAGGCATTAAAGGCTGCGCCCAAGAGTTTCTTTTGGAGGATGACAATAGTCTATCTACTGTTATTTATCCCTTACTTTACAATAGAATGTTTAATTGATTATTATTCAACACAAACAAACCCACCACCTTTTTGGGTAATATACAGTTTGTATGGTATTTTCGGTATAGTTGTACAGGGATTTTTAGGAGCTAAAATAATGAAGAAAGCTGCTCCAAATTATAATTCGTTAATCTATAAAAATAATGAAAGATGTGCAATTTGGTTTCTTGTTGCTATTTTCATAGGTTATGTCATAGCAATTGCAGAAGCATCACCCCATGAAATAAGCCTACCCATTACAATTTTTGATCTCCCTGTTTTTTTCAAAAGCATCTTCTGGAAAGTTATATAAGGAACTTTATATGAATACAAACAAAATAATTTTGACTCTTCTTTTTATCATTTCTTTCGCTAACAGCCTATTTGCTGCAACCTATGAATTTAAAGATTGGGGTATGTATTTTTATTCAGGACGAGACGGGGAATACTATGACGGAAATATGTTTGGCAAATCAGGCATAGTAAATCTTGATTTGAAACTAAATCGCAGGCTAATTATTAATATAACACATGGTGAAAAAAAAGCTAGCCCATTTTCCATCCGTATTAATGCAATCACTGATACTCTTAATTCTGAAGGAGAACCATGGAAAATCTATACAGGCACTATAACAAAAGGTTCTCTTGCAGGATTAGAGGCTATTGTTTATGTTCAAAAAAAATTTATGTCTATCTTCGTTGAAAAAGAGTTCAAAATTTTCTTTGATTTTGGGGAATATTTTTATGAAGATGGCATTGCTTTTGGTAGTGGGTTTGCGATAAATGATCATACAATTATAACAAATCAACATGTTATTTCAGGCTTAGATTTATTTTGGGCAAACAAGTACAATGGTAGCGAAAAAAAAGACACAGAATTAGAAGTCGTATATCAAGACCCTCTATTAGATATCGCTGTTCTACACTCGAAAGATTCACTTATGGCATGTGAAGTTGACAGAAATATATACGATATAGGAGAAGAAGTTATTACGTATGGCTTTCCGCAAATTAAGATACAAGGGGAATCTCAATTAGTTAATTATGCTATCAAAAGCATTTTTCTTGGAGCAATTCTAGATGTTCTGAATATTAAAAATACAGGAACTGCAAAGCCGAATGAGTGTACATATTCAATTCAAGGACAAAGTTACAGATACTATAACGAAAAACATCAAAAGAAAAACGAAGTAGAAAATTATATACAAGAAGATAAATAAATTCTGGAGAAATGATGACTAATCAAGAAATATGGAATGAAATTGTAGATTCATATGACTACAATCTTAATGCACCTGAAATTATTATTCAACATGAATGGGAAAAACATATTCTTCCTAAGTACCTTTGTTATAAAAAAGACGATATTAACTCTCAGTATTCATTGAAAATGGGGGCAACGAACAAGAAATTAGATATACTCCTAGAACATAACAAACAAAAATTGTGCGTACTTGAGCTAAAACAACATACTCTTACAAAAGTTGCCGGTCAAGATCAGTTAATCTCTTATCTTCGACAACTCTCTGATGTTAAATTGGGAATTCTTGTTTGTGATAAGTTATTTGTATATCACTTTGATATACATAATATAAAGAACAACGAACTGGCCCATATTGAAATTCCTTTTAAAAAAGATAATGAAAACGGAATTAAATTTGCCAATTTATTCAAAGCAACAAATGTTGATTTGAATAAAATAATCAGCTGGATTGATGAAGAATACAAGGCTAAAAAGATTGCTCAAGAAAAGGCTAATGAAAGAAAAAAACAGATTCAAACCATTAGAAAGGAAATCACAAACAACTTAATAAATGACTTACTTTACAAACATTTTAAGGAAAAATATAATTTTGATGCCAATGTTCTTCAAGATGCTCTAAATAACCAAAATGTGACTCCTACTTCAACACCTCTTCCTAAAAATCCGAGAATTCCCAATAACTTCCCCAAAAATAATATTCTTGTAAAAAAATGGATGGATTGGATGATTGAAAACGGGTGTTCACTTAATACAGCTTCTAATTATTCAACAAGATTAAATCAAATAGCAAGGCACCATGCCTCCTTAGACGGAATTAACATTTGGACTGCCTCGATAAATGAACTTGAACAATTGGTGGCTGATTATAGTACTGGAAAATATAAGTCTATCGGCATACAAGGACATGGTTCTGTAAGAGCAGCTCTTAAAAAATTTGTCGCATTCCGAAAGAAATAAAATTTTCCGCTATTTTGTAAAGACCCTTAGGGTCACGAATTTGGGTTGAGTATCGGACAGCATTTACTTCCGCCATAATTTCTTCTTCGCTAAGAAGCGGTTCCTTGGGGCGAGTGGCGATAAAGCGTTCAAGCATTTGCTCTTTAGTTCTTGTCCGCCATCCAAACTTTCGGATAAGTTCACTAAATCTTGTCATGGACCAACGACAACAGCAAATTAAAAAGTTTTTCGCCGATAAAGCGGTTCATGCCCCTAAGCATAGTAACGCTTTGCTCAATTTCATCTACAGTAAGCAACTTCTTCTGATATGCGGCAAAGAGAATACCAATGCTTCCGGTAATCGTCAGTTTCATGCTTTCGGCAACAACACGGCCCTTGCTTTCGTCAATCAGCAAAAGACTCGGTTGTTTTTCATCTGCCAAGATAATCGCTTCGCTTTCACCCAGATCCAACCCCGTTGCCCGCTGCAACAGGGAAACTCTATCTGCAGAAAGATCCGAATGGACTTCCAAAAATGGACAATTCCTAAAATACTCCGCTTCTTCGGGATATTCAGTATTACGAGTCAGTTCTTCAAAAACGGCCAAAGGAATATGGACAGAATTATATAGTTTGTTCAAAACATCAATCCGTCCAATTTTGAGCAGCGTCAATAATGGAGTCGTGTCAGAGACAACTATCACTTAGACTCTCCGCAGGCAGCCAAAGCGTTTGTAATATCGCGTTCAAGTTCCGCTTCATCCATATCAATATACGGGATACCCATAGAACCATACAACTGGATAAGAGACCACTTGTCCAGTTCAAGAATCTCGGCTGCACGGCCATGCGAAATCGTCCCATTCTGAATATAGGGGTACAGGAGCATCGCACGCTGCTTTAGCCACATATCACGCTTATTTACATAAGGTTCCATCGCGGGCGTTATTTCAATTATAGCGGTTTGCATATTCATACCTCACCTATAAATATACACTTTTCTAAGCAAAAGACTAAATGAGAAAAAACCCCCTTTCACAAGAAAAGAGCGTTTTTTAGAGTCTTTTTGAGAATTTCGCGGCTCCTTATATGGAGCCGCGAAAATGACACGCTAGGTTATGAATCAATCATGACTCAGAAGTATTAAGCTTTCACCGTCGTGAAGCTGAAAGCTTCCCCATCCGCATCAGATTCCTGCAAACCTGCTGCAGAATCCTTCCACACGATAGCGTCAGCTTGAGTCTCGCCCTTGATATAAGATTCATTTTCCTTTACAGCCTGTTTCAGCACTTCGCTTTCAGAATAAAGTTCAATGCTGATACGATCAGTAATTGCATAGTTCTGATCTTTACGGCGGTTCTGGATACGGTTCACAAGTTCGCGAGCAACGCAAGCGCGGCGCAAATCGTCAGTGATTTTCAAATCGAGAGCCACTGTAAAATGATTGTCTGCTTCTACGGCAAGGCCTTCTGGCACAATACGGTTTAGCATTAAGCAATCTGCACCGACTTCGCCAAATTCAAACTTAATCGTTTCGCCTGCTTGCAATGCTTTAATTTCTTCAACCGAAAGGCTTGCTAATTTAGAAGAAATCACCTTCATATTCTTTGCGTAATCTGAGCCTTTTGCCTTAATAGCTAAGAAGTTTGGCTTTGCAGACAACTTAACAAGCTTAGTTTCGTCTTCAAGGAACTTCATTTCGCGAACGTTGAGTTCTTCAAGAATTAAGTCCTTCATGGTTTCAGCGACTTTCTTTTCGGTTTCACCATAAGCAACCACTGTCATGCTTGCAATCGGCATTCGGTTCTTGACATTATTTGTCGCACGGATTATGCGCCCCATTTCAACCATACCTCGAACCATCGCAATACGTTCCACGAGAGTTTCATCCATCAAGGACTTGTCTGCACTCGGAAATTCACAAAGATGCACGCTCACTGGAGCCTCATCATCTACTTCACGCACAAGAATCTGGTAGATTTCTTCAGCGAGGAGCGGGAGGAACGGAGCGAGAATCTTGGAGAAATCCACAAGCACTTTGTACATAGTAGCGTAAGCGGCATTCTTGTCTCCATCGTTTTCGCTTTTCCAGAAACGGCGACGGCTTCTGCGCACATACCAGTTCGTTAAATCATCCACAGCAGCAATCACAGCAGGCACCACATTGTACAAACGGTAAGCCTTCATTTCCACTTCAACCTTGGCGGCCAAATCCTGCAAAGTAGCAAGCATCCAGCGGTCAAGTTCATTGTCTGATTTTACTTCCTGGCCAGGTGCCCAATTCAGTTGACCTTTAGCAGCATCAGCGTTGTGGTTGCTTACAAAGAAAGTCACAGCATTCCAAAGCGGAAGCATCACTTGCTTAACAATACCCTTCACACCTTCTTCACTAAAGCGTAAATCTTCAGCTTTTAGCGCCGCAGAATTAATCATAAACAAACGAATGGCGTCAGAACCAGTGCGTTCAATCAAATCATTCGGGTCCGGGTAATTGCGTTTAGACTTACTCATCTTAGTGCCGTCTTCAGCCAAAATGATGCCGTTCACAATCACATTCTTAAATGCTGGCTTCTGGAACAGAGCATTTGAAAGCACAGTCAATGTATAGAACCAACCACGAGTCTGGTCGAGCCCTTCAGCAATAAAATCTGCCGGAAAACTCTTTTCCACAAGTTCCTTGTTTTCAAACGGGTAATGACGGCTCGCGTACGGCATAGAGCCGGACTCAAACCAGCAGTCAAACACTTCAGGTGTGCGATGATAAACCTTGCCATCTTTTTCAATGGTGAGTTTATCAACAAAATGCTTATGCAAGTCGTTGAGTTCTACACCTGTAAGGTCTTTCAATTCTTCAATAGAACCAACAGCAATCATGTCGCCGTCATCAGAAAGCCAAACCGGAATCGGAGTTCCCCAGAAACGGTTGCGGCTAAGGTTCCAATCACGAGCATTTTCAAGCCACTTACCAAAACGGCCGTCGCGAATATGACTTGGCACCCAATTCACCGTCTGGTTATTTTCAACCATCCATTCTTTCAAAGTTTTAGTAACGCCATCTTTACTTGTCACAGGAGCATCTACTTTCAAGAACCATGTTTTAAGAGCGCGATACAAAAGAGGAACGCCTGTGCGCCAGCAGTGTGGGTAACTATGAACAAAAGTTTCATGCTTGAACACGCGACCTTGTTCTTTAAGGTGTGCGATAATACTCTTGTCGGCTTCTTTTGCACCAAGGCCTTTCCACATTGGAACTTTATCCGTGAACTTTCCTTCGGTATCGAGCGGATCAAAGAGACCAAGACCAATGGATGCACCTAACTGGAAGTCTTCTTCACCGAAACTTGGAGCAATATGCACAGCACCAGCACCATCTTCTGTGCTTACAAAATCAGCAGCGTAAATTTTATAGCGTTTTTCAAGTTCTTCACTTGTAGCATAAGCATCGCTTAAACGGAAAAGCGGTTCATAGCTTAACCCAACAAGTTCAGAGCCTTTGCAAGTATCGACCACATTTGCTTCTTTGAAGTAAGCCGCCGTACGTGTAGCGGCACACCAGAACTTTTTACCATCTTGCTCCACAAGATTGTAATCCATATCTTCGCCAACAGCAATAGCAAAGTTAGAAGGAAGCGTCCATGGGGTTGTTGTCCACACTAAAATGTTTGTGTCTTTGAATTTTGCATTATCCGTAATAAGCGGGAAAATCAAAGTTAAAGACGGGTCCTGACGATCTTTATAACCCTGGTTGGTTTCGAAGTTCGAAAGCGGAGTGGCAAGTGCCGGGCTGTACGGTTGAATGCGATAGCCCTGATAAATTAGACCCTTATCAAAGCATTGCTTGAACACCCACCACACAGATTCCATGAAGTTCGTGTCCATGGTTTTATAACCATTATCAAAATCCACCCAGCGGCCCATACGGCGAACTGTTTTTTTCCATTCACTTACATACTTCTGAACAGAACCGCGACAAGCTTCATTAAACTTGTCTTCGCCGAAAGCCTTAATTTCAGCAACGCCGGATAGTTTCAATTCATTTTGAATCAAAGATTCAATCGGGAGCCCATGGCAGTCCCAACCAAAACCGCGGGGAACCTTCTTGCCCTTCATGGTCCAGTAACGCGGAACTATATCCTTGATGGTACCGGCAAGCAAGTGACCATAATGCGGAAGCCCAGTCGCAAACGGAGGGCCATCATAAAAAGTATATGGTTCACTTTCCGGACGAGAATCCAGTGACTTTTTAAAACTTTCATCCTTATCCCACAAGCCGAGCACGCGCTCTTCTATTTGTGGAAAAGACTCTTCTTTCTTTACTTCACGAAACAAAGCCATTATAAATACCTCTAAAAATTTATCACAAGTAAATTTAGAAATCAATAAAAGCGGACAACCCACGGCAATGTTGTTTTTGTGGTATTACTTGCAACATCCAAAACTTGACCATCAACCTAGGCGTTTATACGATAAGGCCGACCACCCAAATTTTGAAATTTGACTAGTGTTCCAACTTGATACGCTTCCATCATTAATTTAAATTTATTTAGAGTTAAATCGCCCTTTTCTATCCTTATCCAACCATCAGGGGAATCAACAGAAAGTCGTATACCTATTTCTAGTGGATTTAAATCAACACTTCCGTATTCATCATATAACCCATATATGTAATGCATAGATTCATGTAATAAAGTTCCGGCAGCCTCATACGGATTTGAGCGCCGATCTTCTTCGTCATTTTCAATGTAACCGCCATAATCAGAATAATTTAAAGTTCCTCCATGATTAAAAGCACCAGCATTGGCATTTGGCCATACACCCTCTTTTTTCCAGATAACATCACAGCCTGTTAAAAAATCACCTCCAGTAAAAATTCTAATGTGTCCTAAAAAATTCGCACCATTAGTCATCTCATAAATGCCATCAGCCCATTTCATTATGATATTCTCATATGTGGCCTTTGAGTTTACATCAGAAAGATTTCCATCGCTAGGTATTCTTTCCAAACATATGGTCAAGTCAATAATTTCCTCAATAGGATTTCCTTTATCATCTTTTCCAACAGAACGGACTTGACTAAAAGGAGAAATTCCTGCCACAGCAGCATTAATGAAGCAAAAACAAATTATAAGTAGTAAATTCTTCATCAATCTCAGAACCTTGCTTTAAATGTGTTTATTTCTTTATACTCCTTCCCCATAGCATCCCTATTTCGCAAAAAAAAGTGAACCTTTTCTTGGGGCTTTATTCTTCTATTCAGACTCATAATTTCACCTTTTCGATAAAGTTCAATTTTACCATAAATTTGACTAACCGAATTACCCCATGTTCGGCAGTCCATATTTATCCACGCAATATAATCATTCAAAACAATACTATCGTTTTTTTGTACATCCAACTCAATGGGGACATAGACAGCGCTTGAATCAAAAAAAGAAGGGACTTGTTCATTATAAACAGATGTTGCTTCTACACTTTTAAAGAAATTTTTCGAACTTTAGAACCCGGATAACAGTCTGAACAATTAAAAAAATACGGATATATCGCTATTGAACTTGAAAATTCTATTCGGACAGTGTCAAAAGAAACCTCTTGAACAATTCCCTTTAAATTAAGTTCATGCATTCGCCCCACTCCTCCAACACTTCTTTCTCCAATCAGCATTCCAGGAATGTTGTCGATATTGGGACACAACGGAGCCTCAAACGAAGAGCTAGATAAACTAGCCCCAGAATATATTTGAGCCAGAGCAAGGGAACTAAACAACAAAAAAAAATGAGCAAATTCTTTTCATATTAAAAATATAACAAACAATCCTGCATAGAAAAACCTCGATTTTTTAAATCATACACTCAAATGAGGGCGTTTTCGCCCACATTTTCTCTGAAATCCAACCATCTATTTTTCAAGGCTCTTTCTTCGCGTTGTTCATACCAACAATTGCAATCAAGCCCCTACTTGTCACTTTTTCTCCGTTTGAACGTCTTTTCCACCATTTCATATTTATGTTTACTCTATGAAACATCTTTTCCTTGCATTGTTCTTTATATCTCAGGTAAGTTTTGCCCAAAATGCAGCAAGTTCCAGTTCTGCTTCAAAAAGTTCTTCATCAGCAGCAGATTCGCAAATTCGCTGTCCTGAAATTGAATACCACGGAATGCAAACAACCAAGTATATTCCCAACAAGCCTTATATCATAAATTGGAATCGAAACACCATAGATTTAGATGGCATTGTAGATTCTATTGGTCTAGACACTTTTTTTGTAGACGGAAAGATTCCAATTCTCCTTGCAGATTCCTCTAATATTGCCGCAAAAATAGCTAGGCTTAAACAGGTGAGCATTAGTTCTACTGATAACGCCATGAAAAACGCTTTTGATTCTAACTATGTATACATTCCTCTAACTTTTAGTGCAAATAAAGGCGACACAATCTCAGTACATAATTATTCTGCATCTGTTTTTTTAGATTGTTCATCGCAATATACAGTACCATATGGATTTTTTATGGGAAAATTTTCCAATAATCCGACATCGGACGTCACTTCAATTAAACGCTTTAATTATAATCGAAGTAACACTACGATGCAAAAGCATAATAGAGACGCATCAGGAAAATTTCTAAACAGGAAAACCTCCAAAATAATTCGATACTAAGCAGAAAAGCGGCATTCCACTACTTGTCACTTTTTCTCCGATTGCAATCCCTGCAAAGCATCTGACAGTTTGTATCAATTATCGGGCCGCCTTCGCACCAGGGAGTGATATGGTCGGCTTCCATTTGCGCAAGTTCGAAATGTTGTTTGCAAATCGGGCATATACCCAGTTGACGCTCATACGCCTTGATTTTCTGGTTGTCCGTAAACGCACGGATTGAAAGGTTGCGTTCGTCACCTGTCAATATGTACGGATAAATTCCTTTCTTGTTGGTTACGTCGTCATCCTTGATGAGTCGAGCGACTTCGTTGTCGAGCATCTTGAAATCGCAGAAGTCCAATGCGAGCCAAGGGAGCGCAGTTAAAAAAAACACGCATATTTTTCTCTCAAAAAGAAATCTAATGCAAGCCCTACAACATTTTCAAATGAAAATTCTGGTGCCATTCTATCTACACGAAATTCTATTGTCTTTTCTGTTTTATTGAATTTACAGATATTTAATTAAAAAAAATAATGTCATTTTTTGTCAGCATTTGATAGTTAATTTTATGAAAACAATCGGAGATATTATGCCTATTGAATATCATTTTCTTTGCAAGCATTGCGGTTTTGAAAAAAATTTAAAAGGTGGTAGCTTTTTTACCCCTTTTGATTCCTGTGGAAAAATGTGGACATATCGAATCTATGCCTGTAATCACTGCGGAAATTTAGAAAATCGTTATTTACCAACAAGTTCCACTCACGTCTGTTTTTGCAAAACATGTAAAAATGCAATGAATCCTGTTTTGTATGTAAACGATTTAAAAACCCGCTTATGCCCAAATTGTTGTGAAAATTTCTTGAATATAAAAGCTCATGTTTTTAGACGTTTGAAACTTGAACAAAATTTTCAAACTCCAGCCAACATTCCAGTTTCAGCTTAAATTCTTATTGATCCATTTTATTCGAATTCGTAACCAATTTCGCAAAGATTCAACCGCTTCTAAATACGAATGAAAAGATTCTCGGTG
>Ga0233360_1000093_pt1 | contig 15867 bp, 14 predicted proteins | sample ElkDunMinimDraft_20_FD_180671 | JGI IMG/M metagenome (GOLD analysis project Ga0233360, IMG submission 180671) | Fecal eukaryotic communites from dung pellets of Tule Elk in California, USA - Elk Dung A0 | ecosystem: Host-associated > Mammals > Digestive system > Large intestine > Fecal | place...
TACCTTACCGCAACCTACAATTATAATTTTTAATCCGTCATTATTCTGCTGTGATTTTTTCTTTAAAGATACCATATTTACGCCTCACTAAGTTTTAAAATCCAACGCTTTTATGACACATAATTTCAAGATACATTATACTCCATTAGTTTTTCTTTGTCAAGGAAAATAACACTCAAAAAAGGCAGCAACAGTTGTACTGCCACCGCCTTTTTCGGGGATAAGATATTTAAAAAAAGGAACGTTTTTACCAACCAAAATATGAGAAAAAGTCTGAATAGGGATTGTTTCCACCATCGTTACTTGGTGTGTTTTCAGTTTTTTCCGAGGGTTTTTCCTCCTGTAATTTCACGCTACATTTGATTTCCTTACCATCACGTGAAACTACAAACTCGAGTTTATCGCCAACCTTATGGTCGTCACGGATTTCATTTATATCATCTACTGATTTTACTTCTTTTCCGTCGCACTTAATGATAATGTCACCTTTTTTGATGCCTGCATTATCAGCAGCACCACCCTCTATCACAGAATTTACATATACACCACGGGGAATGTCATTAGCCTCTGAAATTGCCTCGGTTATATCAATACCTGTAATACCAACCAAGGGTCTTCCGGTAACATAGCCGTTTTGGATTATTGATTCAATAACAGGAACTGCTTCGTTCATAGGAATTGCAAAGCCGAGGCCCTCAACATCGTAACCTGTGGATTTTGCCGTGGTAATGCCTATTACCTGACCGTACATATTTATAAGAGCACCGCCGGAATTACCGGGGTTGATAGCAGCATCTGTCTGGATCATAGTCATCTGTCTTTGATCAATAACCATCGTTCTGTCTATAGCACTGATGTATCCAACTGTAAGCGTACTAACAAGCTCCTCACGAAGGGGATTTCCTATTGCTAAAGTCATATCACCAACTCGCAGATTAGAAGAATCTCCTAGTTCTGCATAAGGTAATTCCTGCTGAGCAGATACCTTTAACACCGCAAGGTCTGTTCTTTCGTCTCTGCCTACAACTGTTGCATCGAAGCTTTGTCCTGCTATAGTTTTAACAGTAATAATTGATGCGCCCTCTATAACATGGTTGTTTGTTACAATATATCCGTCTGCCGTAAGTATTACACCTGAACCGCTACTGGTGGCTGCATTGCCATAACCACCTCCCTGAGTTGTACACAAAACACTCACAACTGCCGGAGAAATCTTGCTGTATATGTCAGGAACCGACATCAATGTCATACCAGAATCACTTACCACAGTTTGTGTAACGCTGTTGTTGCCATTGTTGTTGGAAACAGAAAGTTTGCTACCGGTAGGAACATTTTGTTCTTGCATAGATGCATTCATGTTAAATATAATAAATGCAAAAACACTACAGCAAATAATTGCTGTGATTACTGAACTGATGACTGCAACCAATAAAGCCCCTTTTTGTCTTACCTTTTTCATCTTGGGCTTGTATATCGATAAAGCGTTTTTTTCTGACACAGTACCACTCATTGCAGAATCATATTCTGTGTCCTCCAAATCAAAAAACTCTGATTCATCATTTATTTCGTATGAGCCTTCAACTTGGTCTGAATCCTCGATGTCAATTTCTATTTCTGCATCTGTAACTTCCCCATCGTTGTCAAGATCTCGTTCAAAATCATTCATTAGATTTACCTCCATAAGTGCTTTACAATATTATGATAAACCATATTTTTTACACTGATATGAACAAATTGTTAAAACTAAGCTTTATTTTTCTTTTTTTCGCCAATTTTCACTATTAAATAACATATCAAAGCACCAAAAAGTGCTCCGCAAAAGTCCAGCAATACATCGCTTATCTGCCCACTTCTGCCGCTGACAAACAGCTGATGAAATTCATCACTTGCGGCAAAAAACAAGCAGTATCCTAATGCTATAATCATACTGATTTTTTTTGAAAGCTTATAGCTCTTTGATAAGAAAAATACTAATATTGAAAGCAATGCAAATTCCAGAAAATGCGCACCTTTTCTTATGAGTAAGTGCGTTGTGTATAGGACACTTTCCCTTTGAGAATCATTTATATTGACTACTTTCTCAACAATCTCTACAACTTTTTCTGTAATCTGACTGCTTATTCCTGCAGACTCGGGAGCAGTTTTTGCCGAAAAATCAAATATTGTCAGAGACAAAGCAATAACCGCAATCCATAAAATAATCTTTTTAATCATAATAACCTCACATATAATTTTAAGCCGCACATACAATGCGCGGCTTAAAATTATTCGTAATAATAATATCTTCTTCTTTTATAGTAGTATTTCTTTGATTTTGCATCAAATGCGTCATTGAATACAAAACCTAAGATGTTTGCCTTTGCAAATTCAAGAAGTGAAATCGACTCCTGAACCGCTTTAAAGTGCGAGCTATCTTTTTTAACAACAACAACAACACCTGTAACAAACTGTGTAAGGTAAATTGTTTCTGAAACAATGCCTATAGGCGGTGTGTCGATGAAAATATAGTCATACTTTTCAGAAAGTTCCTTCATCATAGTCTCAACCTTATCAATCATCAGAAGTTCTGAAGGATTGGGTGGAACTCTACCAGAGAAAATACAATCAAAGTTCAAACCTTCCGGTCTTACAATAGCTTCCTCTAAAGTGCAAAAACCGCCAAGATAATCTGAAAGACCTGTTGCTTTTCTGTCGGTGTTTGTATAGCGGGCGATTTTGGGTCTGCGAAGGTCAGCGTCAATTATCAATACTCTTGCGTTAGAATCAGCGTAAGCTGCTGCAACATTAATACAAGATGTACTTTTGCCGTCGCCCTGCTCAGCACTGGTAAAAAGAATGATTTTGCACTCATCCTTGGTGCCCGCCAACGCGAACATCATATTTGCTCTTATATTTTTAAAGCTTTCTGAAATACGCGTTATATCTTTAATTTGTCTAGGATCATCAGTTGAAAGTAAATTTTTAAAAAACATTATATATCCCTCTATTTTATTTGGTTTTTACTGTAAAACTACGCTTTTTGTTCCGCAGGTTTGGACGGGTTCTTTTTCCTTTTTCTTACATCTTTTTTGGAAGTAGTTGTAAAATATGGAACTTCACCCAAGATGGGATACTTAAATGTATCTGCAATTGCATCTGCGTCTTTAACTTTGTTATCAAGCATTTCTATAGCGAATACTATCATCAAGCTTATAAGAAGACCTACAAACATACCTACTTCGATGTTTCTCATTGTATTGGGAGAAGAAGGCACTCTTGACATAACAGGTTCGTCTAACTTTTTAACGCTACCACCCTTTACGATTTCTTCAATCTGAGCAGGTGCCATATTGATGATTTCCTGTGCTATAATAAATGAATGCTCGGGAACAGGTGATGTTACCTGAATTACTAATATCTGTGTGTCATTTTTATCTGACATAGACAGCATAGAAAGAATCTGTCCACCAGAATAAGGCAAGCCTCTCTTCTGCGTTTCTACTGCTACTTTATTTAAAAATGTATTACTTGATAATACTTCCGCATATGTGGAAACAAGTTCTTTCTGCACCATAACAGTATTCAAGCTGATGCTGCCCGCTTCACTTTGTACTACTCCGTTGTCGTTTTCATTATCGGTGAAAAGTGTACCGTATGATGTGTACAAAGGTGTTACCAAAACCTTTGTGTAAACACCTGCAATTGTACCGCCTATGATGATAGCAAGAACTAAACACCACCAACGTTTCATATAAAGTTTTAATAAATCCATTAAGTTAATTTGTCTATCCACTGGTATATCTCCTCTTGGTTAAGCTTTTCTTATTTTATTCTACTACAAATACTGATTTTACATATGCTCCATTAGAAGGAAGATAAATATCCATCAGCGGTTCGTAAGTTTCAAATACAACATAAAATTCGCTGTTAGGCCTAACATTTATTCCTGTGGGTGTTTTGATTACATCAGCGAATAACTTATCGATAGAAACATCTGACAAATTCTCTAACTTGTCCTTTACATTAAACTTTGCAACAAACAAAACTTTGCCATCCTGCTTGTAAGACAATGCCGGATAGAAAGTATTATCCAAAGAATAACCTGTTGCCTTCTTTGCTAAATTGCTTACCTCTGATAAATACGCATTGTACACAAACGCACACTGGTTAATTGAGTTGTAATCGCCTTTAGCAGACACACCGTCTTTCTTTAATCCGTAAAGCGCTACAGGCACTCCACTGATCGTAAGTTTAAAATCCTTATAGTTTGCAGGATTAGATGCAAGATATGTATTCATTTTTGCGTTTGATTTTGTACCGTTTACATAACCGACGCCAAGTCCAATAATTTCATTGAACTGAACCATAAGTGCAGAATATTTTTTCAGAGTTACCTGTTCTGTTGCGCCTAGTTTATCACCTGCATAAAGTTTAACTCCGTGATTGTTTGCATATGAAATATACATATTTTCTAAAACAGTACTGTTTGCACCCACACAGTCAGGGTAAAACTCGTTCTGTTTGCCCAAATCCATGGGGGTTGTTCCTCTGCGTGTGAAACCGTACATAATAGCCGAGATGGTATCCTGTACAGTGGCAGGTTTATCAATCATTTCGGGGGTATAGTAATCTGCACCCCAAACTCTGTTAGCTAAAATGAACATTTCCTTTGAATATTTATGTTCAAAGAAAATGCCAACATTATTGTTGCTGTCCAACAAATCATTTCCCACTAAATGGATAGCACCGCCATCAGCACCGAACGCAATAGCCATTCTGGCAACTTCGCCATATGTAAGAGTTTTGCTTTCGTTATACGAATCACCTAAAAGGTCTAAGCTTTCATAAGTTGTTTTGAGAACATCACCGCTTACCACATCGATAAAATTGTTCTGTGCATTTGCTGCAACGACCTGACGAGAACGAACAATAAGTGTTGCTGCCTCTGCCCTTGTTAAAGAACTGTCAAGGCGAAGATTTAAACCATCGTCACCCTTCATAAGACCTATTGTGTATGCCCATGATGTTGCATCGGGGTTTGTTCCCTGAGCTATAATTGCATCGGGAGCAAGGTCGTGTTTGGGTGAACCATTTCTCTTCCAGATAAGATTTATAACATCTGATCTTCTAATTGGTGTATCAGGGTAAATCACTGAACCAACTGACTCAAGTCCTGACCACATTATATATTCGTATGCCCAATGTTCTTCTGAAAGGTCACTATATGAACCTGTATATTGCTGATTCCACTTGCCCAGCATCTTTACAAATTCAGCACGGGTAACTGTTTTGGAAGGTTTGAATGTACCGTCCTCATAACCGTTAATTGTTCCCTCGCTAACCAATGTCTGAATATTGTTGTATGCCCAGTGGTCAGATGATAAATCACTGAAGCCTGCAGCTGTTACGCCTATACACAGAGACATACACATACATAAACAAAGTACCAATGATAAAATCTTCTTCATAGATAACTCCTATCCGTCGTAAGATTACGACTTTTTATCTTCAGGAAATACTGTATCCTTTACCAAATCAACTGCCTCTTTTGATATGTTGCATGTAAGTTCATAAATAGGCGTTTTTCTGATAATGTTCGAAATAATCTCCATATGTTTATCCATTAAATGTTCAAACACCGGCTTTTTGGTTTCATTGAGGAGTTTTACAACTGACTCAACTGTAGAAAGCGGGCGTATAGAATTCTCCTTACCCTGTTTTAAAAACACAATAGCTGCAAGGGGAAATTGTACATTTTCGTTGATTTCCGTTTTGCCGCTCCAAGGTGTTCCACAGGAATAAAGCTTGTCCTCCTGTTCAAAAATAACAGGTGTGTCATCATTAAATAACACAACATCATCACTGTAAAATTTCTTCCACAAGGATGTGTGTGTTGATTTTCCGGTTTCGGAAGGCGCAGAAAATAAAATCGCCTTTCCTTTATATGAAGCTGCTGCAGAATGAAGCACTGTCTGTCCATAATTTGTCTGGCAAAATGCAAAAGCATCACCCAGAATCATATGCAGCACGCGATCTGTCGTAAGGTCTTTATAGTAATCTTTGATATCCACATATTCTATGGATATATTTTTGCATGCCTTATCAAAGTCCATGCGGTTGAGGTTTATGCGTGTCACAGAACCCTGCTTAACGGCAGAGTACCCCTCATCATTTCTGTCAATCCAATACCAAGCATCCAGTCGGTGGTAATCCTTACCTTCCGGAACTGTGATGTTGTTATTTTCCTTAAATGAGACACAAATATCAGGCATAGGGTGCCTACCTGGATCCAGGTAGGCACTTAATCTATGCTCTAAATACTCGTTCTCAAACTCTTTAATTTCAATTAAAATGTTTGCAATACGATAAAACATAACGAATTAATTAGCTAACTGTATAATCGCCGTTTTGGATACCTGATCCTTCTGATGAAAGAGCTAACTGAACAGCCTTCTGACTGTTAACAGCCTGAGTTCTTGAATTGCCCTTGTAAACTGTTGTAGGAACAGCAGCGATATTTTCTTTGAGCTGTAATTCAATTACATTGATGCTCGGTTTTACATATTTTTTCATTATATCTCTACCTCCCTATCTTAGTTTGCTGCAACTGTAGCTTTAACTGCAGTTGCATGAGCTGTGATGATGTAGTCGCCATTAGCGTCTAAAGCATATACAGCTGTGTAGTAATTAGTGTCAGCCTTAACAAATGATTCTGCTGAACCTGCATCTGATGTATCGATAAGCTGAATAGCAAATACGCCTGTTGTAGCGTCCTTTGTAACACCTGCGTATGATGTCATTGTTGCAAAATCTTCTGCTGATACAGCACCTGATGTAATAGCTGCTTCTGAAACTACGATACCGTAAGCCTGAGCTGAAGCAACCTTACCGATAACTGTGAGCTTTCTGTCACCAGCTTTGTTTGCGTTTGCAGCAATTGTATCTTCGTGGTCGTCAGGATTTCTTTCGTCACCGTTAACTGTACCGTCAATCTTGTCTGTAGCAACGATAGCTGCTGCATCGATAACTTCTGCTGTAGCTGTAGCTGCTTCTTTAACAATTTTTTCTGTTACAGCTAATGTAACATTACCTGTAAGAGCTGATGCGAATGTAACTGAAACTTCGCCTGCGTTAGCTGTAGGTGTTGCAGATAAAACTGTTGCTGTACCTGCTGTTACTGTTACTTCATCTAATACTTTACCAGCTGTGGGTGTGTAAGAGATTGTAACTGTTGTAGCTTCTGTAGGAATAACCTTTGAGCCATTGGGATATGTTACTGTGTAACCTTTGATTGTTGCTGTGTCGTCAGCTTCACCACCTGTGTAACCAACTATTACATTACTTCCAAGGTTTGTTTCCAATGTGTTGAACTGAAATGTTGCGCCCTGAGCTGTAGCTTTTGCCTGATCGATGTGAACAGGATTATAATCCTCATCGTAAGCGTAATATGTTACATTGTCATCAGTGTCAATGCCTGTAACTGTTACATTAACTTTGATGTCACTTGTACCAGAAACATACTGTGTTGTTGTAGCAATATTGATAGCAGATGCACTAACAGCAAAACATACAACTAAAGCGATAGCCGCAACTAAGGCTATAATCTTTTTTGCCATTTTTTTTCCTCCTTCATTCATGGATTGGAACAATAATAGTCCGGGGGGGGATATTATTAAGCTCGTTAAGTGAGCCATTCTGCAATATGTAAGTTTTGTCACACGCCTGCATTACCTCGCGTCTGTGGGATATTATAATGCAGGTTTTGTCTGTCATTTCTTTTATCGCTGTTAAGAGTCTGTCCTCGGTTGCAATGTCCAAAGACGAGGTTGCCTCATCTAACAACAACACAGGAGCGTCATAATAAAGTGCTCTGGCAATAGCCAGTCGCTGCACCTGACCTTCCGACAGTCCGTGACCTTTTTCACCCAAAACGGTGTCAAATCCTTCGGGCATTTTATTAATATCATCTATAATTTGAGCAGCACGAGCTGCACTTATTATCTTATCAACATCGGGATTTTCATCACAAAATGTAATATTGTCGCGAATTGTTCCCGAAAGAATCATATTTCCCTGGGGTACATAGGAAAACATTTTTCTTGTTTGTGCACAAAAGTCAAACTTTTCACCGTTGACTGTGATATACGCCCTTCCGGCTTGTGGTTTAACAACTGACAGCATAACCTTGGAAAGTGTACTCTTGCCAGCACCGGAAACACCGCAAAGAGCAACAAATTCACCTTTTTTAACTGTAAAGGTTACTCCCTTTAATACTTCAACTTCACCGTATGAGAAGTCGACATCATCAAAGGTAAGCTCTGTAAAGTTTTGTGCTTCCTCGTCTGAAATAACTCTGCCTTTACTATCATCGGGAAGATTATCAATTTCGATAAGTCGCTCCGTTGAAGCCAGTACCATATAAACCTGAGGAAGTACTGAAGCTACCTCACGAAACGGCGACTGTATCTGCCCCACCAAAGCCAGCATAGCTGTAAGTGTACCGAATGTAAATGTGGGGTCACCTATACTAAGTCTGTAAACTCCCCATGCAAGTGCAGCATAATAGCCCACTGTCATAGCCACAAAGAACAGCACATTCGAAAGAATGCCAACCGTTGAGCGCTTAACATTCAGTCGATAATTTTCATACTGAAGCTTTTGTGAGTTTTTTTTCATCAGGTTTTCTTTTCTGAAAGCCTTAACTACTATAAAATTCTGTATTGTTTCCTGAAGATGCGAGCGTACCCTGCCGTCACTTTCGCGACATTTAAGGTGAAGATTTTTAATTTTCTTCTTATATATATACGCTGCAAGCAACACTACAGGTCCAAAACAAAGACAAAATAACGCAAAGCGACTGTCAAGCTGATAAAGCGTTATAAAGCTAAACAGAATTGTGGAACACAATGCAAAAACATTGGGTATGATTTCCGTTATCTTTTCGGATATAAGCGAAACATCACTTACTAGTCTGTTAAGGACTTCTCCCGAATGAATTTTCGAAACTTTGCTATAATCCTTGGACAAAAGCTTATAAAAAAGCTCTGTTCTGATAGTCATCGCCAGCTTACCACTGACAGACACATGAATTCTTATGTATAAAATCTGCAAAAGAAGTTGACTTACCAAAAGTACAACAAGCTTTATTACACTCGTTTTCAAGCTTCCTTCCGCCTGATTTGTTGCAATGTCAATCAAGCTTTTAGACACCAGTGAAAATTGTACATTAATGTATGAAATAACAACTACAAATACCACCAACATCAGTATGTACGGTATAAAAGCGCGGATACGTTTAAAAATCCATCTGCCTGTTTCGGACTTTTGCTTACTCATTTGTGCCCGCCTTTCTGCAGTGGTGTTACTGCGCCAGGAAGTTGTGTGTTTTAAGCATATCAGCAAATTCCACAACATCACCTATAACCTCATCGGGTGTAACATCATACTCCGCCGCCAAAGCTTCAGCCAGTTCGTAAATGTTTTTTTCACTTTCGAGCTGCTGCCATAAAAAAGCACCGGTTTCATTTAAAGACACTGCCACTGCAAAGTCTACGATGTTATCTCCCGTGGGTACAACTATATAATCATCTAATATTTTCTTTAACATAAATCCGTCTTTTAATTTCATAGTTTCCCCCAAAATGAGCATAGTTATACCTATAATTCTACTACATATCACAGTATAACATAGTGAATTTTTAAAGTCAAGCGATTTTTTGTGAATATTGCGAAATAATTTGAAAAATATTACGCATATTTTGTCTAAATAACGCAAAAAAACAGACGCATTGCGTCTGTTTTTTATTTTATGTCGTTAATGTCATAAGGTGTGGTCTGGTACACGAAATAATTGAGCCAATTCGTATATAAAAGGTTTGCGTGTGCCCTCCAAGTTGAAACAGGCTCTAATGTTTCGTCGTCATCCGGAAAATAATTTTCAGGAATGTCTATGGGAAGTCCTGCGTTTTTATCTCTCAAATACTCTTTTTTAAGCGTGCCGGGGTCGTATTCTGAGTGACCTGTTATGAAAATTTGTCTGCCGTTTTTACTGGAAACTGCATACACACCTGCCTTAGGAGATGTGGACAAAATTTTCAGTTCAGGAACAGCCTCTATATCCTCGCGCTTGATTGTAGTATGTCTTGAGTGAGGCACATAGAATGTGTCATCAAATCCACGCATCAAAATAGAGTTCTTATACTCTACCGTGTGTGGATACACACCAAAAAGTTTTTTCTCTAAAGGGTATTTCTTTATGCCGTAATGGTAGTAAAGTCCCGCCTGAGCACCCCAGCAAATATGGAATGTACTTGTTACGTTTTTCTTTGACCACTCCATAATCTCACAGAGCTCTTCCCAGTAGTCCACCTCTTCGAATGGTAAATGCTCAACTGGCGCACCTGTAATAATAAGACCGTCAAACTTTCTGTGCTTAATTTCATCAAAGGTTTTATAGAATGTTAACAGATGTTCAGCTGATGTGTTCTTTGATTCGTATGAGCTTGTTTTCATAAGCTCAATTTCAATCTGCAAGGGGGTGTTTCCCAGCATTCTTGAAAGCTGTGTTTCTGTATCAATTTTTAAGGGCATAAGGTTTAAAATCAAAAGCTTTAAGGGACGGATGTCCTGTGTTATCGCTCTTGTTTCTGTCATAACAAAGATATTCTCACTGTTTAAAACCTTAACTGCCGGTAATTCGTTTGGTATTTTAATAGGCATAGGCGCGCCTCCCTACCTTATAATTTCAGTGCCTGCTCTAAATCTGCAATTATATCTTCTGCATCTTCTAAACCGCAAGAAAATCTCACCAAATCGGGTGTAATGCCGCAAGCTTCAAGCTCTGCGTCGTTCATCTGACGGTGTGTTGCGTTTGCAGGGTGTAAGCAGCAGGTCTTTGAATCTGCAACATGAGTCTCAATAGATGCTAATTTTAACTTTTTCATAAAGGCTTCAGCCGCTAATCTTCCGCCCTTAACACCAAAGCTTACTACACCGCAACCGCCGTTTGGCATATATTTCTGCGCAAGCTCGTAGTATTTGTCACCGGGCAGACCGCAATAGCTTACCCAAGAAATGTTTTCATGCTTTGATAAGTATTCTGCTACTTTTTGTGCGTTTTCACAGTGGCGCTTCATACGAAGAGGTAAGCTTTCTAAACCTAAGTTAATATAGTATGCGTGCTGAGGAGCCTGAATTGAACCAAAGTCGCGCATTAACTGCGCTGTTGCCTTTGTGATAAATGCACCCGCAAGGCCAAAGCGCTCTGTGTATGTTACACCGTGGTAGCTGTCGTCAGGTGTGCAAAGTCCCGGGAATTTTTCAGGATATTTTGTCCAGTCGAATTTACCTGAGTCTACAATACATCCGCCAACTGATGACGCGTGACCGTCGATGTATTTTGTTGTAGAATGTGTAACAATATCTGCACCCCACTCTATGGGTCTACAGTTGATTGGGGTGGGGAATGTGTTGTCGATAACTAACGGAACACCGTTTTCGTGTGCAATGCGCGCAAACTTTTCAATATCCAAAACATTTAACGCAGGGTTTGCGATTGTTTCGCCGAAGAGTGCCTTTGTATTAGGACGAAAAGCTGCTCTTAGTTCTTCCTCGGTAGCATCGGGAGAAACGAATGTAAATTCAATACCCATTCTCTTCATTGTAACTGCGAAGAGGTTGTATGTGCCGCCATAGATTGCAGATGATGCCACAACATGGTCACCGCAGGAAGCAATATTAAATATTGCATAGAAGTTTGCCGCCTGACCACTCGATGTAAGCATTGCTGCTGTGCCTCCCTCAAGCTCTGCAATACGAGCCGCAACATAGTCGTTTGTGGGGTTTTGGAGTCTTGTGTAGAAATAGCCTGAAGCTTCTAAGTCAAAGAGCTTGCCCATTTCTTCACTTGTGTCATATTTGAATGTTGTACTCTGGTATATAGGCATCTGTCTGGGCTCACCGTTTTTTGGTGTGTAACCCGCGTGGATGCATTTTGTATCTATTTTCATATTCTGACCTTCTTCCTTATTTTGCAATAATCTTATGGAATACTTTTTTACCTTTTTTAACAACGATGCCTGCTGTTAGGGCTTCCTTTGTAACTGCGTAGTTAGGTTCTGTGATTTTTACATCGTCAACAGACACGCCGCCCTGCTGGATTAAGCGTCTGCCTTCACCTTTTGAGGGGATGAGTTTTGCTGTTACCATAAGGTCTAAAAGCTGTGTTTCGTCAGCTAAATCACATAATGAAATTTCTGTCGTGGGCATATCTGCGCCCGCGCCACCGCCGAAAATTCCTTCTGCCATTGATTTTGCCTTGTTGGCTTCCTCTTCTCCGTGAACGAGCTTTGTTACTTCGTAAGCTAAGCGAACCTTAGCCTTATTTAAGTCAGCACCTTCCCATTTTTCCATTTCATAAATTTCTTCCATGGGAACGAATGTAATCATTTTGATTAAACGAACAACATCAGCGTCGTCAACATTTCTCCAGTACTGATAGAATTCATAGGGAGAAACCTTTTCGGGATCAAGCCAAAGAGCGCCCTTGGCAGTTTTACCCATTTTCTTGCCGTCTGATGTGGTTAAAAGTGTAAAGGTCATACCGTAAACCTGTTTGTTTGCCTTTCTGCGGCAAAGGTCAATACCGCCTAAGATGTTACTCCACTGGTCGTCACCGCCAAGTTCCATAACGCAGCCGTATCTTTGGTTTAATTCCAAGAAGTCATAGCTCTGCATAAGCATATAGTTAAACTCTAAGAATGAAAGACCTTTTTCAAGTCTTGTCTGGAAACATTTAGCACGAAGCATCTCGTTTACCGAGAAACACGAACCAATCTCACGCAAAAATTCAATGTAGTTTAAATCTCTTAACCAATCGGCATTGTTTACCATAATAGCTTTGTCTTCAGAAAAATCAACGATGCAGGAAAGCTGCTTTTTGAAGCATTCGCTGTTGTGATTGATTGTGTCAACCGTCATCATCTGACGCATATCTGTTCTGCCTGAGGGGTCACCAACCATAGCTGTACCACCGCCAACAAGTGCTATGGGTCTGTGACCTGCATTCTGCATATGGCGCATTACAACCATCTGCAAAAAGTGTCCCACATGAAGGCTGTCTGCTGTAGGGTCAAAGCCTATATAAAAAGTTATCTTCTCTTTGCCGAGAAGTTCTCTTATTTCTTCTTCGTGTGTTGTCTGAGCTATAAGTCCACGCTCTTTTAAAATGTCAAATACGTTCTGCATTTTTATTTCTCCTTTAATTGTACAATTATAAATATAAATTATACCACAAAATTACACTTATTGCAAGGACTTTTACATGGAAACAATGTTTATATTTTTATTGTTTACGATTTCCTTGTAGTTTTCGTGGCAAGTGAAAAGTAACGCCTGGGAAAAGTCACAGGATTCATTTATTAAATCCACCGCCGCAACCAGTCTTGAATCATCTAGCTGAGAAAAGGCATCGTCCAAAATAACAGGTGGAATATTTCCGTCGGTAAGCACACTCATCGAGGCAAACCGCAACGCAATGTACAAAAGGTCATATGTGCCACGACTCATAAAGCCAGCTTCAACAATCTCGCCGCCTGTGGGCTTTAAATTTATATCGAAGCTATCATTTGCGCGAATATCTGCGTACTTGCCCGATGTGAGATGTGCGAGCATCTGCGAGGCTTTTTCGTTAAGCCTTGGGGCAAAGTTATTTTTTATTTCCTCGTGAGCAGACTTTAACCACTCCACGGCACGACATAAAGCTGTGTAGCGTCTTTCTGCCTCGTTTTTTTGTAATGCAATATTATCAAGCTCTGCTTTTATATCCGCTTCGTTCCTTATTTCTGCAGTTTCCCTCGCCAGACGTACGGATATTTCGTGAGCTTGATCCTGCATCTGTTTGATCTCTGATTTAAGTGCGCTGATTTTATCAAAGAGCTTTTCTGCACTTTCGCCGCTGTATTCCATAACAGTTTCAGAAAACTCTACCATTTCACTCTCTTTTGCAAGTGATTTTTTTAAAGCCTCTATTTCATTTTGGCATTCTTTTAATTGTTGTTCAAGCTCTGAAGCTCGTTTTTCCTTGTCATTTGCCGATACATAAAGCGCCGACAATTCTTCCGAAACTGAAACTCCATAAGGTTCAAAAATACTGTCGAGTTCATCATTTATCCTATCAACATCGTGTTTTTGTTCATAATATACTTCTCTTTTTTTGTCGTCGTCTTTTCTTTTTTTAAGGTTTATAAGTAAGCAAACCAATATTCCCACAACAGCAACAAGTGTACCTGATATGTATATAATTGGTGACTTTAACAAAAATCCGATAAGCAAGATTACCAATCCAAAAAAAGCAGGTATTAACCGTGTTCCGTCCAATATGGGGCGCTGTTTTTCAGGAATTTCCTTTCCTGACTCAAGCATTTTTTCCTCTGCTAAAAGTTTCTTGGTTTCCAAAGCCCTTGCACGGCTTATTTCCTCTGCCGAAACGACAGGTTCGTTATCAGAATTTATTTTTTCAAGTTGGAGTTTTATATTTTCTGATTTTTCTTGTTCTGCTTTTAGTCTGCTTTCAATTATTGTTTTTGTTTCTTCTACTTTTTTCTGTGCTAAAAATTTTTCGTGTTGCAAGGCTTGGGCGTATGTTTCTTCTAAAGCTTTTGCTTCATTTTCTTTTTGGCAAGTCTCATTTTTTAGATTTTCCAACACAAGCCTATCATTTTCCAAGGCGTTGTGGGTCATACGGGATATGCTCAATTCACTGCTGAGTTCCTGGAGTCTGTCCTCTAAAGCAGAAATTTTACCGCCTCTGCCTGTTTTTGTTTTTAGCGAGAAGATTTCTTTTTCCATTGAATTGATAATTTTAGAATAGGAAATATCCTCTGCTCCGCTTGTTTCAAGATTTGAAAGGCGTGACATTATCTCTCCGTCGTCAGTCTTTAAACTGTCAGCACCGAAACTCTTTACATACAATGTTTTCATAAACGCCTCACGGGACAGTCCGAAAAAGCGCTCGCCTATGTCATCACTCGCCTCTATCTCTTGCCAGTTGTTGGCATCACGAAGGACAGCCTTGTCACCGCGCTTTGTGCCTTTAAAACTACGCTCAATTACAAGTTTTTTTCCGTCGTCATCCGTAAAGTACACTCTTCCGCCGTAGTTCGGGTTGCTCCACGGGCGGTATTTTTTACGGGGAGCGATTTCGTTGCCTGCTCTCTTGCTCTCGTTGGGCAAACCATAAAACGCCGCAAGAATAAATTCGCACAGCGTGCTTTTACCGCTTTCGTTTTCGCCATAAATAAGATTTACTCCGTCGGCAAAAGCAAACTCGCAGTTATTCAGTTTTCCGAAGCCGTCAATTTCAACCTTATCTATTCTCATTGTTTTCCTCTTTTTCTATATAATTAAGTCCTGCTTTTATTGCATCGTTAAATTCTTCCTCTGATAGGTTATCCTTATCACAAAGAGCAAATTTGGCAAAAAGTCCTTTTAAGGAAAATTCCTGTGAGAGTTTTTCCATATCAACCGTGGAGGTTGTTTTATCCCGTACTGCTACAGAAAAACCTGAGATTTTTTCTTTAACTACCTCTGTATCCACAGAAAAATCGCATCCACCAATAAGAGTAAATCTGTAAAGATGTTCTTCCCCCTGATACTTTTCGTTTATTCTCTGTAAAATGTCATCGTAATTCTTGGCTCCTGTAATATCAACTTCCTCATCAATATACATTCTTCGGCAGGTGGGGATAAAATGCTGGCTTACCACATTGCCTTTTATGAGTTCAATTGCGTATACTCCCTTTTCGCCTGTTTCGTCATTGCCTCTACCTTCAGGGCAACCGCTATATGCGTAAAAAGTAGCACCTGCGCGCACAATTCTGCTTGCCTTAT
>Ga0233360_1000094_pt1 | contig 14915 bp, 8 predicted proteins | sample ElkDunMinimDraft_20_FD_180671 | JGI IMG/M metagenome (GOLD analysis project Ga0233360, IMG submission 180671) | Fecal eukaryotic communites from dung pellets of Tule Elk in California, USA - Elk Dung A0 | ecosystem: Host-associated > Mammals > Digestive system > Large intestine > Fecal | place...
TTCCAATTACAGACATGAAATGGATTGCTGGTCAGTACTACAAAGAAATATGTGATTATGCGGATCTTCCTAGCAGTCAGGATGCTTTTAATAGAGCATTTAGGGTAGAAGCGAATCTTTGGAGTTATGAGAAGCAGGATAACGCATTCATTGTTGTAGAAGATGAGTTTCAAAATCTTTTTGAGGCTACGAGAACATATGCCTCCCGTGCAAAAAAGCAAGGATTTATCAATGTAATTAGCGAAAATTATTTTTTACGCGACTATATGATTGATAATGTAGACGTATTTTTGGCAGATCCAAAAGCAATACCTACAATTGTGCCTGATTACGCAAGAACGGAGCGTAATACAGTTCTTAAGCTTGTTATGATGATGGTGCATAAGCCTGTTAGCGAAGAAAGAATTGAAAAAGAGCTTATGCTTTGTGGTATATATTTTGAAGATGCCTATGAGACATTAAAAGAATTAATTATAAAGCATTGTGATGTAGAAGATGCAACACTTAGTGTTTTATTTAGAGAAAAACTACTCGATGATTCTTTAAATACAAAAACAGTCAAATATTATGAGATAAACGAAACAAATGAACTTTATAACTATGCCCAGAATTTGAAAAATGCTTATTATATTGCTGAAGATGAAGAAGGTGAGAAGCATTATATTGGCGCAAAGTTATACGGTCATGTCTTTCAGGCAATGCTTCCTGGTCAGTTTATGACTTTTGAGGGAAAATATTATGAAATTCAAACCATTACTCAACTCAACGGAGTGGTTGCTCGAAGAGCAGCTGATCACATAACCGAAAGAAAGTATTATCGCCAAATCCGTAATGTTTCCCTTGACAACTTTGTTGAGGGCACTGAAATGGCAAGTAAAAAATCAATTTCTGGTATTGAAATAACAAATGGTTTTGCTGACATCCGAGTAGATACTGAAGGCTATCTTGAAATGAACTCATATGGAAACTTCAAGGATGCCAAGAAAGTTCTAATTAACAACGTTCCAAGTAGAAACTATAAAAATAAGAGTGTTTTAAAAATCAAATTACCAGGAATGGACGAAAAAATTCGTTATACCATTTGCTTACTTTTAAATGAGATTTTTAGAACGACCTATCCTAATGCATATCATTACATTTCTGCTGTAGCACCGAATACTGATGTGAATTCAAAAGAATTAAAGTATGTTACATATGATTTCAATGGTGAATGTGAGCAAGATTGTTTTTATATTATTGAGGACAGTGATGTAGACCTTGGCCTTATTGTCTCCGTTGAGAGAAACTTAAAACGTTATCTTGAAATTGTGACTGATGTTCTTATGTGGCATTCTGATAAAATGCTTGAAACTCCTGAAGAACAAGAAGCTGAAGAAGAATATATTCCTGTTTTTGAGGAAAGTAATCCTGTTGAGAGGAAAATAGGAATATTTGAAAAAATCAAGGGATTCTTCAAGAAAAAATTTGGCAAAAAGGAAAAGTCTGAAGCTGATATAGTTCAAGAAGAAACACCATCCGAAGAGCCTATCGCAGAAATTCCTGAAAATAAAGAACCGATTCAGCAAACGGATGCAGAAACCTCTGTTGATGAGACTGAAGCTGTAGATATGGAACAGGAATCAGAAGAAAGTGATATGGCGGTTATGCATAATATTGCTGCCGTAAATTATGATGAAGCAACGGTTGATACTGGGTCAGGTGAGGATATAACAGGGGAAAACGAAGAACTTAAGTCTGATTGTTCAGAATTGACGGAATATCAAAAGCATTGTTTTCTGAAGTTTGGCTATGAAAAAATATCTGATTTGTTGGATATAGAAGGTACAATAGAGTACCTGTCTGGTTTTGGCTTCAATGATAATCCTCTTCGTCAAGTGAGATGTGGAGATACATTGAAGGAAGCAGAACAGTATGATCCTCATAAGTACGGTGCACACTTGTGCGATTTTTGTGGTATTGAGCTTCTTGGCGGCGAATATGCAGTTCTCAAAGATGGTCGAGAACGTTGTAATCGTTGTTCTATGACTGCAATTAAAACAGTAGACGGATTCAAAGATGTATTCAAAGGTGTTATGAGAAATATGGAAATTTATTATAACATTAAGCTGAATACTGCTATCAAGGTACGCATGACCGATGCCAAGAAGATTGCAAAACATGTAGGAATGAGTTTTGTTGCTACTCCAGGTTTTGATGGTCGTGTGCTTGGCTTTGCAAAGAAAGACAAGACGGGGTATAGCATCTATATTGAAAAAGGGTCACCTAAGCTTGCTGCTATATCAACCATTGCTCACGAATTAACTCATATTTGGCAATATCTTAATTGGAACGAAGCTGATATTGAGAAGAAGTATGGTAAAGCCAATTCTCTTGAAATTTATGAGGGCATGGCAAAATGGGTGGAAATTCAGTACTTGATTCTGCTTGGCGAAAAAGCTTATGCCGAACGTCAAGAAATTACTACCCGTTTGCGCGATGATGCTTACGGGAAAGGATTTATAAAGTTTTGTGAAAAGTATCCTCTAACATATGATACAAATTTAAACAAAACACCATTCAAATTAAATCCACCACTATAAAATGAAAATCACAGGAAGTGTTTATATGTTTAAAGATAAATACTTCCTGTGAAAATTTAATAAACTTGACATGAATGTTATGCTTGATTGTATCTAACCAGGTATTTGAGGAAGTGTAAAAAAACTAACCAGTTTCATTGTGGAATGTTTTTAGACAAATATACAGACGAGCTTTTAGATAATATAGAAATAGAAGAAGGTACTGCCTCAACTTCTGATGAGATTACATATGATGTTTCAGGCAAAGAGAATAAAACAAATGAAAATTTCCAATATATTTACATAGACAAAAAATGGCATATTGAAGATTTAAATATTGAGTAAGGGCAAGGTGTAATTTATGTGGCATATATGTCTAGGTGGTTCTATTGCCGTTTTACTATCTGTTGTGATTTGTTCTGTTATTTCGACACGAGGCAAAAAAAATGGCACACTATCTCCAATAAACGCATTAATGATAGGAGTGTTTGTAGCATCTACTATAATGTTCATTCCGATATATGCTGAAGCCTTTGCTTCGGATAACATAATTGTGCGATGTTTCAAAACCATTATTATTGCTATACATCATACAATAAGACTTTTTATTGTTGATAGTGATTTTAATACAATAAAAAATCTTATACCTACCGGGGGTAGATTGTTCTACAATATCTATTCTTGTTACATTGCTGTTCTATTTGTGTTTGCTCCTGTACTCACCTTTGGAGTTGTGCTTTCTTTCTTTAAGAACGTGTCAGCATATAGAAGGTATATCATGAGTTACAATAAGGACATATATGTATTTTCTAAGCTTAATGAGAAATCACTCGCTCTTGCAGAAAGTATTTTAGAGCATTATGATGATTCGAAAATTATTTTCAACAATGTACAGGAACAAAGCAAAGACAGAGTTGTTGGTATTAGTAAAGTTAAGGAACTTAAGGCCATTTGCTTTAAAGACGATATATTGTCAGTGAATTTCAATTTTCATAATCGTGAAAGAAAAATAAAATTCTTTATGATAGATGATAATGAATCTGAAAATATAAAACAGGCTTTAAGTATTATTAAAAAGTACCGAGATAGAGAAAAAACATGGTTGTATGTTTTTTCTAATGAATTTGAGGGGGAAGTACTACTAAGCAGCATAGAGACTAACGCTCTAAAACTTAGAAGAGTTAGTGATGTGCGCACACTTATTTATTCTCTTCTCGAAAAAAGCGGTGAATTATTATTCAAAGAGGCAGTAAAAGTACCGGAATTTGATGATAAAAATCTTATATCTGCCGTCATTGTGGGACTTGGTAAATATGGAACTGAAATGACAAAGTCATTGGCATGGTTTGGACAGATGGGAGGATACAGGGTTGAAATAACAGCATTTGATAAAAATACCGATGCCCGAGAGAAATTTTCTGCTATATGTCCAGAACTTATGGATGATAAACATAACGATAAATTCTCAGATGATGGAGAATCACAATACAAAATAGATATACGAAATAATGTCGATGTGGAAACAATTACTTTCCTAAACGAAATTCAGCAGTTAACGCATATTACATATGTTTTTGTTGATATTGGAAGTGATGAAAAGAATATAAAGACAGCAATTAAATTGCGAAGTCTTTTGCAAAAAAAAGAATTAAAACCGCGCATACAGACGGTAATTACTAATAGCGATAGAAAAAATGCTCTTGAAGGAATAACCAATCATTCAGGACAGAGTTACGATATAGATTTTGTCGGAGATGTTAAAAGCCTATATTCTGTTGGAAGTATCATAGATTCTAGTCTTGAAGCAGAAGCGCTTTCCCGACACTTGAAATGGGGACAGGAAGAAGATTTTTGGAAATATGAATATAATCATCGTTCTTCCATTGCATCAGCATTACATAGAAGAATGAAAATAGCATGCAGTATTTCCGGGATCAATAAAAACCCGAAAGAGAGAACTGAAGAAGAAAGATTAAATTTGCGTATGATGGAACACAGACGATGGAACACATATATGCGTTCAGAGGGATTCACATACGCAGAGAAAAGAAATAATCTTGCAAAAACTCATAACTGCCTTGTTACTTATGATAATTTGAGCCCAGAAGAAAAAGCAAAAGATGATGATTAAAAAACGGAGGTAAAAGAACATGGCTACAAAAGAAACAATTAAAAAAGAAGAACAATCAAAAATTAATCCTGATGAGTATTGCGTTCCATACAAAGGGAATGAACCATATTTGTTTATAAGTTATGCTCGTGCAGATGCCGATACTGTTTATCCGATCTTAAAGAAATTAGACGAGAGAAAGTTTAGGATCTGGTATGATCGCAACGGAATAGAATCAGGCAAACAGTTTAATAACGTTCTGCGTGAAAAAATCAAAAATTCTGCGGCGGTTGTTTTGTTTGTCTCAAAGAATTCTCTTGAATCCGAGTATTGTGGTATGGAAGTAATGATTGCAACAAAATATGATAAAGATATTTTCCCTGTGCGCTTGGATTCTACAGCATACCCTACAGCTTTTAATATGTTTTTGGGTGAAATTCAGGAAATAAACTATGTTGATAGAAAAGAAAAGGCCTTGGACAAGCTATGTGAGGATCTTCCTGCTGATGCTATGGATAGATTGGATATAGAAAATGGAACAAAACTTAAAAAGTGCAAAGATAACGGAAGTAAAATCCAAATTGATTACGGTGTAGAAGAAATAAGTGAAAATGCATTTAAAGAGTGTGTTAAGCTTGAAGAAATTATTTTGCCGGAATCCTTAAAAGAAATTGGAAATGAAAGTTTTAGAGGATGTAGTAAGTTGAAAAAGATGGATATTCCGGAAAATACAGAAAGAATAGGTGAAAGTGCATTCCGCGATTGTGTGCATTTAAAGTCTTTGAAAATAGGCAATAAAAAAATTAAAATTGGAGAAAGAGCATTTGAAAATTGTGCGTCCCTTGAGGAAATAGATTTACCTGAGGGATTACAAGAAATATATGGCGGTGTTTTTAACAGTTGTAAAAGCCTTAAGGAAATAAAATTGCCCAAAGAGCTTACTATACTTGGGGAAAACGCATTTTCGGATTGTGAAAATCTCCAGGAAATAATTTTGCCGGACGGTGTTACTAAAATAGATGACCTTGTATTTAATGGCTGCACTAAATTAAAAAATATTGTATTGAATAACAGATTAAGAAAGATTGGCAAAAGTGCATTTAAAAATTGCGAGAACTTAGAGGAAATAGAAATTCCTGTAACTGTGTCTAATATAAGTGATGCCCCATTTAGAGGTTGTAAAAAATTAAAGTCGATTAAAGTAAATCCTAAAAACAAATGGTACAAGTCAGAACTCAATAGACTTAATGGCAAAAATGGTGAATATGTGTTGTTTAATAAAAATAAATCTCAAATCATTGCTTATCCCGCCGCAAGCAGCGATGAAACTACATATGATATTCCCGACAGCGTAACATATGTAGGAAATTGGACATTTTGTGATTGTAAAAATCTTAAAAAAATTCAAATCCCTGATAGTGTATATGAAATTGGAGAAGGTGCTTTTTGTAATTGTGTGAGCTTAACAACTATTGAAATTCCTGACAGTGTTACAAGAATTGACGATTGTGCGTTTAGAGGCTGTACCGACTTGACTGAAATCACAATTCCAAGTTCTGTAACTGATTTAGGTTGGGGAATATTTGATGGTTGCGAAAAAACTGTTACCGTTTATTGTGACGAAGGTTCTGCAATTTATGAATATTGTAAAAGTAAGGAAATTAAAGATGCAAGAATTCCTGTTAAAAATAATGCTTGACAGATGCTAGGAGGACACTATGAGCACAATAAAAAATAAGATACTAGCGTTTGTCAAAAAAGAGGTTGTTTTATCAATTGCTATTATAGCTACTATCATAACTATGTTTTTTGTTCCAGTTGATAAAGAATATATGGGATATTTTGATTATAAGACATTGGTATCCTTATTCTGCATGTTAGCAGTTGTAGCTGGACTTAAAAATACAAATGTTTTTGAATTGATTTCAAAAACTTTGATCGGACTGTTCCATACCAGAAGAGCGGTTATATACGCATTGATTTTCGGGACGTTCTTCTTTGATATGATTGTGGCTAATGATATGTCGTTGATCACTTTCTTGCCGCTCACATATATTGTTCTGCATTCTACAAATAATGACAAATATCTTGCTATTACATTTATCTTACAGACAATAGCGGCAAATATGGGAGGAATGATTACTCCTTACGGAAATCCGCAGAATTTATATTTGTATTCATATTACAATATACCTACTGCTGAATTTTTCTGTGTGTTACTTGTTCAATCGATAGCTATTGCAGGATTGCTGATTATAGCGGGATTGTTTATCAAGAACGAAGAACTTGTATTAAAAAGCAATGATAAGATTGTTATAGATAAGAAAAAACTAAGTGTTTACATAATTTTATTCGTTTTTGTTATTTTAAGTATTTTTAGAATTGTTCCACATTTGGTTACACTTGGAATTGTAATACTTACAGTGATTTTGATGGATAGAAAACGATTCAAAGAAGTTGACTATGCATTACTTGCAACGTTTTGCGTGTTCTTTATTTTCTCAGGAAACATTGCAAGAATTCCAGCTATAAAGGAATTTATAGCAAGCATTGTAACAAAGAATACTCTTGTAGCGGGAATTGTATCTTGTCAATTTATAAGCAATGTACCAACCGCAATATTCTTATCAAAATTTACTGAAAATTACAGAGAATTGCTTGTTTCGGTAAATATTGGATCGTTGGGTATTATAATCTCTTCACTTGCAAGTTTGATAACACTTAAAGAGTTTTTGAAACATCAGCCCAAGAACTTCAAAAAATATATGGGAATGTTCACATTGATTAATACAGCATTTTTAGTTATCATGTTAGTGATAACTATGTTGACCTAATATCTTATAAATGAGGATGTATGTAGATCTATGTCCATACTGGATACTAAAATTCATTTAAACACAATTATATAACAAAAAAGCGTGATGATAATAAAATCATCGCGCTTTTTGGCGGAGTGGGTGGGATTCGAACCCACGAACGGTTGCCCGTCAACTGATTTCGAGTTCTTTCGACATTTTGGAAGTTAGGGGAAGATAAAGGAAAATAGCGGTAAATAACGGTAAAAAAATGAACAATTTTGCAAACTTTTTGTTTGAGTAAAATCACTACAAATGTTGATGTTTCAGGGTTTTTCAACCGTTCTTTGGGAACTTTTTGGGAACTCGACGCTAAAATTTATCTTAAAAAAATCTTTTAAAAAGGAGCATATAAATCTGCGGATTTTATGCTTCTTTTTGTTATATTTAGTTGAAAAATGCAGAAAAACTTGACAAAATAAACATTTGGTGATAAAATTGTTATGTGTTATAGAACATAGAACAATTTAGAGGAGGTGAGGCGTAAGTGAAGGGGAAAACAGTTGATAAAACCATTGAAAAACACAAGAAAAAACTTGGCAAAAAAATCGGCGATCTGCGTGGCAAGATGTCGCAAAGAGAACTTGCGAAACAGATTGGTTTACCGAATTCGAATCTTAAATATATTGAGGATGGAATTAACGCACCAACGCATGAAGTTTATGCTGCAATAATAAAAGTTTTATCCCCGGGTCCTAAAGACCAAAAAGAAATGGACAGACTGTTCTCGCTTATAAGAAAAACGCCTCCTCCGGATGTGTGTAATATAATTAACGAAACCGAAGGCATGAACGAAGCTATACGAATTATTGACGGAGTATCGCTTAATAATGAACAACTTGAAAAAGTAAAAATATTGTTCATGTCGTTTAAAGAAGATAACAAAGGAGTAATGAAAAATGGCTGATAGTAAGTATGTTGATGTAATATTAGATAATAGAACCATTGATGTAAGTAAGGAGGTTGGCTTAGTATGGTCTATTGCTAACTCTTTACGAGGTGCATACACATCTGATAAATATAAGGATGTCATTATTCCTATGGTTATCATCAGACGTTTCGAATGTGCACTTGAAGAAAAGAAAGAAAAAGTTTGCGCAAAGTATAATGAAAACAAAAATTATCCTGCAGCTATTTTATGCCAGGTATCAGGATATCCGTTTTATAATATTAGTGGCTTTGACCTTAAAAAATTATTAAACGACAGCGATAACATAGCTGAAAATTTTAATGAGTATATTGAAGGCTTTTCAGCAAATATTCAGACAATACTAAAAAACCTTGAATTTTCAGAGCAGATTAAGAAAATGGATAAAAACAACCGTTTGTATAGTGTTGTAAAAAAGTTTTCTGAGCTTGATTTATACCCCAACAGTATTGATAGTATCAAAATGGGTTACATTTTTGAAGATATCATTCGTCGCTTTTCTGAAAATGCCGAAGCTGGTGATCACTACACTCCAAGAGAAGTTATTCGCCTTATGACAAATGTGCTTTTAGCTGAAGGGTGCAATGATTTACTTACTGAAGAAGGAAAAGTGGCTACTGTTTTGGACGCAGCCTGCGGATCGGGTGGGATGCTTTCTACAGCGTTTGATTTTCTTCGTCACTACAATAAAGCTGTTGATGTTCGTCTGTTTGGTCAAGAGATTAATCCTGAATCGTACGCTATATGCCTTGCTGATATGCTTATTAAAGGTCAGGATACAAGAAATATTATTGGCGGAGATGCAGGAAACACGCTTATGAGAGATTGTTTCCCTAATCAGAAAGCACGCCTGGTAATCATGAACCCGCCTTTTGGCACGCCTTGGGGTGGTAAAGATGCACCAGATGGTCAGGAATATGCTGTTCGCTCGGAATTCAAGCGTGACGGTAGGTTTGAACACGGACTTCCTGGAACAGGTGATGCACAGCTCTTGTTTATGCAACATGCTATTAATAAGCTTGACAAAAACGGTCGAGCAGCAATCATTTCTAATGGTTCCCCTCTTTTCTCCGGTGGCACAACAAGCGGAGAAAGTCAGATTCGCCGTTTTATGCTTGAAGAAGATTTGATTGAAGCAATTATAGCGTTGCCGTCACAGCTTTTCTATAATACAGATATTGGTATTTATGTATTTATCCTTTCTAAAAATAAACGTGAGGACAGAAAAAACAAAGTTCAACTTATCAATGCAGTTGATATGTGGAAACCACTCAGAAAATCTCTTGGCAAAAAACGCAGAGAGATTGATAGAGATAGTATTGCAAAAATCACTCAGTTGTACGCGGATTTTGAAGAAAATGAATATTGCAAGATATTCCCTAAAGAAGAATTTATGTATAAGGAGTATTCTGTTTTTCAGCCTCTTCAGCGCAAAGCAATAATTGATGCGGATAGTATTGAAAAACTTCGTACAAGTGCTTATTTTAGAAGCAATTCTTCTGTTTTTAATGAAACCGAGTTTGAAGAATTGAAAGAAATGAACCCTCGCAGTACAAAGGATGAAAAGAAATATCAGAAATATATAGACGGACAGAAGTTTGTTAAAGAAGTACTTGATATTTTGGGAGAAAACAAATCTGAAAAAGTGTATCTTGATTTCAGCAATTTTTCAAGTCATTTGAAGACTTTGCTTTCAGAACTTGATGGTTATAGTGCGAGCAGATTGAATTCCATTGCAATGATAATGTCTGAAATGAGCAAGATTGCTGTTGTACAGAAAGATAAAAAAGGTAATGTGATTACGGATCCGACAACAAAGGATACAGAACTTATAAAACTTACAAAACCCGTAGAAGAGTACTTTGAAGAAGAAGTATATCCTCATGTGCCTGATGCGATGTGGTTTGATGATGAAAAGAAAGGTGCTGAATTCCCTTTCACGCGCTTCTTTTATAAATATCAGGAACCGGAAAAAGCTGATGACTTATTGGCGCAATTTATGGAGCTCGAAAAATCATTGGCGAAAAAAATCTCAGCTTTACAAGAAAGTGAGGTTTTATAATGGCAGAACAAATGAAACCAAGCGGTATAAATTGGATTGGTAATATTCCAAATGATTGGATGGTTTCCAAAATCAAATATAATGTATCGGTTCCAGTGACCGACGGTCCACACGAAACTCCTATATTTGTAGATGAAGGAGTGCCTTTTTACTCAGTTGATGGAATTCAAAAAGACAGAATCGTTTATGAACCTTGTAGATACATTTCATCTGAAGATGCAGATAGATATGATATAAAGGCAAAGCCAATGCTTGGAGATATTCTTATGGGAAAAGCAGCTTCAGTTGGGAAAATTGCAATAATAGATAGAAACATAAGATTACAAGTATGGTCGCCATTAGCGATTATCCGAAGTGATGAAGAAAAAATACATAATCGATATTTAAAATATTATTTGTTGTCTGATTCTGCACAAATTGAGATTGATTTAAAAAGTACGACAAATACGCAAAAAAACGTTGCAATGGAGGATATAGAAAATATCAATATCACGACAGCACCAATCATGGAACAGCGGCTAATTGCAGATTTTCTTGACAAGCGTTGTGCGGAGATTGATAGTATTATTGCAGATATCGAGAAGCAAATAGAAACACTACAAAAATATAAGAAGTCCCTTATCACTGAGGCGGTTACAAAGGGATTGGACTATTCTGTTACGATGAAAAACAGTGGAGTTACGTGGATTGGTGAAATTCCTGCCGAGTGGAAAATTAGTAGGGTCAAATATCTCATCGATGATAAGCACCCGTATCCGATTGGAGATGGAGACCATGGAATGATAAAAGCTGATGACTATTTAGATGAGGGTATTCCCTATATCAGAGTTTTAAATTTGACTTGGGGAGATGGTATGAATTTAGATAATCTGGTGTTTATTTCAGAAAAAATGAACGCCATGATTAAGAACAGCGAATTACGTCCTAACGATATTTTGATTGCCAAAACAGGTGCAACTATCGGAAAAACTGCAATTGTTCCAGAGTCTTTACCTATTAGCAATACAACTTCTCATGTGGGGAAAATTACTCTCCCAAATACACATTGTGCAAAGTATTTCTTCTATGTAATGACTTCCGATATTGTCCAGAAGCAAATTCAGGACATTTCAGCTATGCAGAGTACCCGTCCTGAGTTAGGAATTGAAGGGATGCGAGATTTAGCTGTGGTCGTTCCTCCCTTGACAACACAGGAGCACATTGCAGAATATTTGGATGAGCATTGTGCGAAAATGGATGAAATTTTGCGGGTTAAAAAGGAACAATTAGAGATTATGAAAAAACATAAAGCATCTATTATTTACGAGTATGTTACGGGAAAAAAACGAGTAAAGGAGGCGTTGTAAATGGCAATAAAAAGCGGACAATTAAAAGAAAAAACAGATTATCAGGCGTATATACTTGAAATGCTTGAAAAAGAGAACGGCTATAAAATAAGACCTGCAACTTCTTATGAACCGGGATATGGAATGGATGTTGAGCTGTTGTTTGATTTTTTAAAAGCAACGCAGAAAGATGAACTTGAACATCTCGAAAAATTATATAAAGAGAAAACCAAACAAACGGTTTTGAATTATATTAATAATGAGATAAACAAGAAAAATCGCAGCCTCCTTGATGTGTTAAAGCATGGGGTTGAGTTTGACAATGGCGTTACGTTGAATCTTATGTATCGTAAACCTGCAACAAAGTTCAGTATTAAAGGTGAAGAGTTGTACAAGCAGAATATGTTGTCTGTTATGGAAGAAGTCTACCATAAGGAAAGCGAAAGAATAGACTTTGTTATCTTCTTAAATGGTATTGCTATATTCACATTTGAACTTAAATGCAATACAAGCGGTCAGAACTATGAGGATGCTATTCGTCAGTACAAATTTGAAAGAGACGAAAAAACACGTTTGCTCAAATTCAAAGCAGGTTGCCTTGCACATTTTGCGATGGACTTAAATGAAGTTTATATGTGTACTCGTCTGAAAGGTAAATCGTCATTCTTTTTGCCGTTTAACAAAGGCTGTGGCGAAGGGATCAATTCAGGTAAAGGTAATCCTCATAATGAAGATGGAATTAATGTTTCATATATGTGGGAAGATATTTTGAAGAAGGACAATGTACTTTATCTGATTGATAAAATTATATTCTTGCAGAAAGAGACAAAGAAGAATCCTGATACGGGTAAAAAAGAAACGAAGGAAACTCTTATATTCCCACGTTATCATCAGTTTAATGCCGTGCGTAAGCTTGTAAATGATGTTCTTGAGCACCATACTGAAAAGAATTATTTGATTGAACACTCTGCGGGAAGTGGTAAGACCAATACTATCGCTTGGCTTGCACATCGTTTAGCATCGCTGCATGATGCAGATGATAAACCCGTTTTCAACACAGTTTGCATTATTACTGACCGTATTGTTGTTGACAGGCAACTTCAAACTGCAGTTTTAGCACTTGAACACAAGGCGGGACTTATCAAGGTTATGGACGATAAGTGTACATCTTCAGATTTAGCAGAAGCACTAAATGGTAACACAAAAATAATTGTTACTACCATACATAAGTTTATGTATATTCATGATTTGGTGCAAGAACTTAGCAGCAAAACCTTTGCAGTTATCATAGATGAGGCTCATTCTTCAACTGCAGGCTCGGCAATGGAATCGGTAACATATGCACTTTCCGAAAGCAGAAAGTTAAGCGAAGTTACAGTTGCCAGTGTCGATGAAGATGAACCTTCGATGGCTGATATCATCGAAGATGAAATTGCTCGTAGTGGAAAGCAACCTAATGTTTCTATGATTGCCTTTACTGCAACTCCTAAACCTACAACACTACAGCTTTTTGGTTGTCTTAATGAAGAAGGTAAAAAAGTAGCATTTGACTTGTATTCAATGAAGCAGGCAATTGAGGAAGGCTTTATTCTTGATGTTTTGAAGAATTATGTTACATACAAAACATATTTTGAAATCAATAAAGCAATCGAAGATGATCCGGAACTTGAAACAGTTGCGGCAAAACGTAAAATCGCAAAATATATTGAGTTACACGATACAAACATAGCGCAGAAGGTTGAAATTATCATAGAACATTTCAAGAATAACATCATGAAAGAACTTGATGGAAAGGCAAAGGCTATGGTTGTTACATCTTCACGTCAGGCAGCTGTTAAGTACAGAAATGAATTCGAAACATATATTGCAAAACACGGTTACACAGGCATCCGTGCATTGGTAGCTTTTTCGGGTAAAATTACATTAGATGGTAAAGAATATACAGAGACTGTTATGAATGGTATATCTGAAGAGGATTTGCCGGAAGCATTTGATACTAATAGTTATCAGGTATTGCTTGTAGCTAATAAATATCAGACCGGATTTGACCAGCCTAAGCTTTGTGCGATGTATGTAGACAAAAAGCTTCGCAATGTAAATGCTGTGCAAACATTGTCAAGACTTAACCGTATTTGCGTGCCGTATGATAAAAAGACATTTGTTTTGGACTTTAAGAACGAGTACAAAGATATCCAAGATTCATTTGCTCCGTTCTACACCGAAACCGTTTTGGCTGAAACTATCACACCATCGGATATTAGAACAGTTGAAGCACAGGTTGATCAGTATAACTTCCTGGATATAGATGATATTAATGATTTTAATGAGTATTTATATCAGGAAAAAAGAACTGCAAAAGATAAGGCAAAAATGTGGTCTTTGCTTGATAAATCATTGCAAATTATCAACAAGCATCCTGATCTTGAAAAATTAGAAATACGTTCAACTATAAAGCGGTTTATACGTTTTTATAGTTTCTTGATTCAGGCAACTTGTTTCGAAAGTGTTGATTTACACAAAAAATACAATTTCTTGACATATCTTGTAAAAGAAATTGAAGTAGGCGGAAGTGGCAACGATTTTGACATTGCTGATAAGATTACTGCATCAAATTTTGAACAGAAGAAAACTGGAGAAAAGACAGCAGAAATTGAATCTAAGCCCGAAGTTGAATTGCCAAAGCCTAACGAAGTTTTCTTTGATGAACAGGTTAAGAAAAAGCTTTCGGAGATTATAGAAGAGATAAATGCATCATGCAATAAAAATTTTGATGTTGACGTGGCATCGAAATCTGCTTTGCAAATGAGAGATATTATGCTAAAAAATGGTCACTTGCGTGACAGCGCAAGAAATAACTCATTGAAGGATTTCAAATTTGCTTATTTTGATGCGGTTCAAGATGCTTTAATCGAAGGCTATGAACATAATCAAGAATTCTATTCTTTACTTCTTGATGATGACGAAAGAAAACGAGAACTAATGCAAGTTTTCCTTGAAGATATTTATAAAAAGCTTAGAGAAGAATAGAATGTATTATATAGTATAAGGAGGATTGTTATGTTAAAATCAATTAAGAT
>Ga0233360_1000095_pt1 | contig 14865 bp, 13 predicted proteins | sample ElkDunMinimDraft_20_FD_180671 | JGI IMG/M metagenome (GOLD analysis project Ga0233360, IMG submission 180671) | Fecal eukaryotic communites from dung pellets of Tule Elk in California, USA - Elk Dung A0 | ecosystem: Host-associated > Mammals > Digestive system > Large intestine > Fecal | place...
TGCTAAATCCTGTTTGAACATTAACACCAACCAACATCGGGTTAATTCTGAAAGCAACATACAAATCATTTTCAGATGATTCGGTTAGTGCTTTATATAAATCACCGAAATTATCTGCATCAAGTCTTTCAACAGTAGCAGCATGTTCTTTATCACCACCATTCATTAAGATAAACTTACCTGCATTAGAACTACCTGTATATTTTTCTTCTAATTTCTCTTTAATTTCTTTCAATTCCCTTGTTTTAATGTTACCATCATTCAAGTTTATAATCACAGAAGCACTAAAACCATTAGTAAGATTATTTAAGTGGAAATTCTTTACATTGTTTAATATCTCAATTGATTTCAAACTTGCAATATACATCGGTACAGGGTTAATGTTTCGGGTTATATTACCTCTAAAGTAGTAAATGAAATGTGGTTGTTTTTCATTACTTTTAAATAATGGTAATTCTGTTATATACTTACCACTCCATGAACCCCAACTATTAGATAAATATGCTGTATCTAATTCCTCATTTACACGCACATTCATCACATTTATATAGTTAAGTTGGATAATATCACCGTTTCTGTTTCTCAATCCTTCAACAGCAAAACCACCGAATATAATATAATCTAATACCCATTTACTAACATTATCTTCAAACTGTTCTTGTGTAAAGTTATGTTCTACACCTTCGCCTATAACAAAGTCAGAAATAGTATTTACAATTGCCTGCAAGTTACTACAAGATAAATAGTTATCCCATAAATAGTTAGGAAGTTTATTATCTTCACCCCAATTTATGTATTTCTTAGAAGTCTTTTTATCTATAACATCAGGTATTACTATTCCATGAGGTGTTACAGTTGCAAATTTCATGTCTATGTTATTTTCCATATTATATATATTGATTTATAATTAGTTTCAAAAAAAGTGGGTGTATAGTTACCTTTCGTGGCATTTAGTAATCACTTACTCGGATTCCTTTCGTGGAATTTAACAGTTTCCTGTTTAGATTCCTTTCGTGGCAAATCACCCACTTGTATTTTTATATTTCTTAGTTATACATTATTTTAGGTAATACTACACTTCGTACAGACCCCTGATATTCATCATATTTATTACCATAATGACCACCTTTAGCATATAATTTACATGTGAATTGTGGTAATTCTTTATAGTTACCTGATTTAATTTGTTCTGCTGTACATAAACCGAATCTTAGGGTTACTTCTAAACAACCTAATTCATCACTTAAAACTCCACTTACATTTTTACTACCACCAATCCTATTACACTCTGAAAGATAATCAGCATAAATTCCATCTCTCCAATCACGGTATAAATAATCACTTTGTTTAGGATTTGTGTATAATCTACCTAATATTTCATTAGTTGTATATGGTAGTTTCAACACTATTTTATCAATTAATGGTAAATCTTCTTCAGTTAAATCTTTAACAGTTATATACATATCAGACATACCACCTGCATCTTTCCCATAATATTTTTCTTTTAATTTAGGTGTCATTAGTAATTGACAATTTGCAATTCTAACAGGTGTAATTGGATAATCACCACAATAAGAACGAAAAGCATATAAAGGTACTTCTTCTTTTAATTCGTTGCCGTCTTCATCTTCACCAGCGGTTACTTCTGCTTTACCTCGCGTTGTAAATGATTTGTCAGCAATCCAATTTATGCAATCGTATTTTTCTTCCCAAATTAAATCATCTGCTTCATCTTCTGTGATTCCACACCATTCGTCACCCCATTTTGCTATAGGATTTTTTGAACCCATTGAAACAAACCAATTATCAATATCGCCTTGTGTGTATCTTTCTATATCTTCTTCATTAAAAAAATCTTGAACACATGTACCATCAGTAATTAATTGATTAAGTGAAGTAGCATAGTTTTTATAATCATCGTAATATGTATTATTTCTATACATTGGTATAGGATTTCTTACAGTCCATATTTCAGGGTCATATTCCCATAATTCACTAACTCTATTGTTGAAATTGTCGGTTGTATAGAAATAACTCCAATATATTGGATTATCTTCACCATATGTAACTGCCCAACAATACATTTTTAACCTGTCATCGTGCATTTGTTCATCATTTAACACGATAAATTTGTGTTTGTTCTTTGAGTATTTAGCAATAGATATATACATATCTTTTTGCTGCCAAAGTGTTTTAATATCTGTATTAAAATTTATAAGTATATCAGCATAAAGTTTTTCACATGTATCATAAAAATCTCCATCTATATCCATTTTAGTAGGTTTATAGGTAGAACTATATACATTAGTTATTTGGAGATTTCCACCACCACCGCTACCTTTAACATTAACTATTGCAGTATCATAATCTTCTACATTATAGGTATCATTTTCTGTAATAGTTATGGTAGTATTTGCTTCAGGATATGCTGTTTCATCAGGTGTGTATTGTATGAATTTAGGAGTATGATTATAGGTAATAGTTGTTGGGGTAAACCCTTCAAATTGGAGAATACCACCACATATAACAGTACCATCATTCTTTTCAAAAGAATAATCATACTGCCCTGCTTCAAATTTATCTATTACAGGTGAAATATCTATATTGTAAACCAAACTATTGTTAGTTTTGTCTGTTGTAAATAAATCAAATGAGAACTTTGTAACCTGATTTACAAAGTGGATTTTATCAAATGATTCAGTAGAAACTTTAGGAAAACTAACAATTTTGCTATTTTCATTAATATATACCATATTTAGTTAAAATTTAAGGTTATTTTGTATAAATTTCTATATAATTATAATGTATTTTATCGTACTTTTGTCAATATACAAAAATAGGGTGACTGCTGTAACAATCGCCCCTATAGTTTATTATTTAACTTTTACTACTATTATTGTGCTGTTAATAGTGAAGGTATGATAGAAGCATCCACAAAGTGAGGAAGTTCTAATGAAACATCTTGAAAAGTAAGAGTATAACCATTCAAATCCGTTACTGCTGTACCTGATTGTTGATTAACTGCTGTTACAGATACTTCGTTATCTTTACCAAGTAAAATATATTGTCCATACATATCTTCAATAATTACAACTGCTGCTGCATTAATAGCAGATTGTATTTCTAATCTCTTAGTTGCTTCTGCTTTAGTAAATTGAAGGTTCAAATCAGTTGTTACCGCTTGTGTACCAATAGCAGGGTCAGAAGTCAATGAAGTTGTATAGTTACCTGTGTTCTTGCGGAATAACCATTGTACAAAATATTTACCGCTTGCAGGAGTGATAGTAGTAATTACACCTTGTGCATCAGGTTCACCAATGGTAACATCATCCTTTTGTATAATAAGAACTCTCTTAATACCACCTGCTGAAGTATCACATTTTGCATTAATTCCGTTTAATGTTACTGTATTACATGCCATAGTTATATATCAATTTTAGTTAAGTTATTATTAAAAATTAATGGAGATTAGGGTTTTACTCCTAACCCCCATTAGAAATTAGTTTAGTTAGTTAGAATTACGCTTGTTTTGCCATTACTACCATATCAGGGTAAGCAACTTGTGTACCTGCGATAAATTCTACTGCCAAACGGTGTTCACGGTTATCTTGTGAGTACCAAAAATCGTACTTCTCAGCATCATCCTCTAAATCAACACCATATACAAAGTTATCTTTGTAAGAAGCATAGAAGCGACCTGTACCATTCAAACCATCTACATAAATTACGCGAACATTAGTACCTGGAATCAAAACAGAATCAGGCATTGCTACATCTTGAACACCTGTAGTAATTACAAGGTTTCCATTAGCAATAAGTTCTTGAATGTAAGCACGGTATTTATCAGCACCCATGTAGAGTACAACCTCACCTTTGTTAAATGCCTCAGCAGGAATTGCTTTGTACATGTCACTAACAATAGAAGTTACAGAAGCACCACTTGCATAAGTAATAGTACTTGCAACAGTAGCAGCATCCATAAGTTTAATAACACCGTCAAACTTGTTAAGGTTTGCATCACTTGAATCTGTATCACCTTGCCACAATGCTTTCTCAAGTTTAGCAGCAATAGATTCACCAACACCCTTCATAAACTCCTCCTCAAATGGAAGTGATTTTTGACCTGCTGCAACTCTTACTTCGTGATTTGCCCAAGTCTTCAAAAGTTTCTTGTCACAGAATGACATATTTACTGCAATAGCAGCAGGGGTTAAAGTGCGTTGTGAAAGTGTAGATTCACCTGCTTCATTCCAACCACACTCATTACCATCTCCAAACTCTACAGTAGTTTGAAGCAAATTCAAAGCAGTTGCACCTTTTACACCTGTCATCAAGTAAAAGTGATATGCTGTACGCGCACCAAGAACTGCATTTCTCAAAAGAGGTACTCTTTGTTCATCAACATAAGTTGATAAGTTACTAACATTAATTGCCATAGTTAAAAAATTTAGTTTAGTTAATTATTAATTTTATTATTTCTCAAAATATCTCAATGCACCTTTAGCATTGCTTTTCTCTTGAACTGTAGCAGACATTTTTACAGGTTCTTCTACAGGTTTGTTCAATTTATCTTCAAGTTCTTTAATCTTAGCAGTCAATTCTTCAATTACTGCATCTCTATCTTTCAATAAACCTTCAAGTTCTTCAATCTTTAAATCCTTTTCATCAGGTTCATTCTCCTTAATTGGTTCAGGGGTAGGTTCCTCTGCCATTGGTTCAGGTTCAGGTTCAGGTGTAGGTTCAAGTACTTCAATACTTTCAATCTTACCATCTTTAATTTCTACCTTTTGATTGTCTATAATGTATTCTCCATCCTCAGCAGGGATTACATTACCTTCTGCATCTTCAATAGAAACTTCTACACCAACTGCTAAATCTGATTCAATAATTAAAGTACCTTTATCACTTTCAACCATTTTCAAATTAAGAAGCATTTTAGCAAGTTTAAGTAATTTAGTCTTCATATTTATTAAATGTTATTTAGTATTTCATCAATTAAATCTGTTGTAGCGGGTTTTTCTAAGTTCAAATCAAAATATCCTTCAATTGAAAACCCGTTAAATTTGCCTTGTTTTATTTCTTTCCAAACTTCCTCATTGGTTACTTTGTAAGCACAGAACCAAGAACCATCAGCACAATCTTCAAATCCTATAGGGTTAATACCCTTTTCAGTATCTTTAATGAAGGACTGAATTAAATAAACTCCTGAAGTGTCTTTATCGTGGTTGAGATTCACATTATTCATTAGATTTTCAGTTAGGAATTTCTCATATAACTCTTTAATAACCCCCTTATTAAAGACTACATAATATTCTCCACTTTTATCACATCTATAAATAGGAAAATCCGCCCTTAAAGCACAACCGAATACAATGTGTTCTTCATCATTAACAGCAAATTTCATTTCTTGCTGTTTGTCAAATGCTAAGAAGTTAGATTCTACAGCGGGGTATTCAACTAAACTCATTACCTGAATACCCACCGCTTCACCTAAGACTATGTTATAAATCGGTAATCTGTTCATATTATTATAATGTATTTTTTAAATTTATTGTAAACTTTTTTTCTTAATATGTGTTTTCACTCTCCTGTACATCAACTTTGTTCATAGTGTCTTTAATGTCAGTTTCTGTTACATATACCTTAGTATCTTTAATAGCACCCTCTGTAGAAGCACCCTGAACTGCTTGTGTGTACTGAACAGGCGGAATAACCATACTATTTACAGCACCTGAACTAACATTAGCAGAAGCAGAACCACCACCATCAAATTTTGTGTTTTTAATTTTGTTGATATTCATTATACCACTTGCTGCTATACTCGCTGCTTGAATACCCGCTAAAATTAAATCCCAAACACCTGTTTTAGTTGTAAATGCACCTGATAAAGCAGTAGCAATACCTGTAAACATTTGTATGGTTGCACTTGCTATTTGCAGTTTCTTTGCCTTTTCAAAACCTTCTCTATTACTTTGGTCTTGTTGGTCAGTAACACTATCTAAAATACCTGTAATAAAGTTGCTTGTAGCATTAACTGTATCAGAAATGTTTTTAATTAATACAGCATTTTGTATCTTTTGATATTCTGCCCTTTCTCTCGCAAGTCCTTTAGAAGCATTAGTATATTCTTCTTCAGATATAAGTTGTTTATCTAATGCTGCTTTAAGTTCTTCTTCCCTTCTTTTAAAGTATTGTGCATCCGTTTCTTCAATTGCTAAATACATAGCAGAAACTTGTGAAAGGTAATCTCTTAAATCCTGTTCTTCTTTAGATAGTTTAGATTCTTTAGGTTCTTCAGGTGTAGCAGGTTCTTCAGGTTTTTCTAATTCCTTCAATGCTGTTTCAAGATTATGTATAGCAGTTAATTGTTGTTCATACTCTAAAGTACCTTCTTTCATTAACTTTAATCTCTCTTTCTCTACAGCAAGTGTTTCCTTTAAGTTATCGCTTTCAGATAAATCTTTTCTTTTGATTCTTTCTAATTCAATATCTAATTTTTCATTCTCTTTAGCAATAAATTCATTATATTTCTTCTGTGCTTCTTCTTTCTCTATTGCTATTCTCTTTGCTGCTTCTTCTTTCTGTTTCTTAGTTCTTTCTTCTTCTGCTTTCTCTACACCTTTTTGGAAATTTGCCTGAACAGCAAAACCTTCTTTAATTGCTTCACCTGCACCTTTGAAATCACCTGTAACTAATCGTGAAATTGCTTTACCAACTCCGCCAATCATAGATAAAGCGGAATTAAGTACACCCTTCATCACATCACCGAATTTCTGTAATTGAGTTTCTGAAATACCAACTGCTTTACTAAATTCTTCCCAATTCGCTATTAAAGAACCAACAACTACAACTAAAGCACCTATACCTGTACCAATCAATGCTTTTTTGAGTTTCCCCATTCCTTTAGCACCTGTAGTACCTGCTGTTTCTACTGCTTTACCTAATTTAGCAAATGATTTAATACCGTCATCAATAGCAGATAAACCTTGTGTAACTGCCATTAATCCCTGCATTTTTACAATTGCTTCATCTATTGCTTCTGATTCTACACCCATTGCTTGTAAACCACCTGCAACTGCTTGAAATGCGCCTGTAATACCTGCTGCAACATTACTGATATTACCAACCATATCACCAAAATCAGCAGAAGCACCTTTAACAGATTCGTTGATTTCGTCTATTTGGTGTTTAACCTCACCTGCCTGTTTAGCAATCTCAAGGAAGGCATCACTACCTTCCTCAAGATTTGCCATTTGGTCTTTAAAACCCTTCAATTCATTTCTTAAATCCTTTAATGATTTAACAGCAGGGTCTGTATCTATCTGTAATACTTTAATTGTTTCCTTTGCCATATTTATATTATGATATTTTTTTACCAAACACTTATAATAGTAAATATTTTTGTTTGTTTAGTGTTATTAAGTTCTATATCTATTGAGAAGTCTGCACCTGTAATACCTGATATAGTTAAAGGTTTATTAATACCTATTGGTATTATTACTTCACTATAATTTTCCCAAATATCTCTTGCATTTACACCATTAATTGTAATATCTTCTAATGCACCATTTGTAATATCATTGATTGATACTTTAACAGGTGTTTCTGTAGAAGTTACAAATAGTGTAATAAATTGTTCTGAAGGTGTGTTTATTCTAAGAGGTTCATAATCCATTACTTCAACTCCATTAGTTTTTGTTACCATAAAACTATTAGCAGCAACAGTCACAACTGAAATAACAATACTTCTACCTTGTTTATTGGTAAATGTTACCTCAAAACTTGCATTACCATAGTTATTTACAAATGTTACAGGAACTTCAATACCTCTTTTTATCGTTCCTGTTGTACCACTAACACCATTAATAGTTACTTTGTCATAATCACCGTAGTTTACCTTTGTTATCTCCCAATCTACTTCAGAAGAAGAAGATATATAAATTGTTTTGGTGTTATATTCTCTATATAAATCAATATAATGGAATCTATCATCAAACACTTCACCTTTATTATAGAATACTTCAAAATAATCAAGTGTAAAGTTACTATTAGTATAACCTTCTATATCTTGTATTGTTACTAAATCTACTTTTGTACTCGAATTTGAAGTAATATCATAGTCATATATCTTATTCACCATATACAACTGATTTCCAATTTTGATAAATTTGTTAAATTCAAAATTCATGTAGTCAGTAGGAGAAATATCTAAATAACATGTAACTATCTTGTTGTTAGTGTTGTATCTCTCATCTAAATAACCCTGCCAAAATGAAGTGTAAATATCTAATGTTGTATTGTCGGTATAGTTACTGATATTACTATATGAGATTTCAGGTGTTCCTAAAGTGCAATAATACCATAAATTAGCATTAACCATAGTAATAGTATCAATACACTTATATCCTGTTAATGAATTATTTATATTCCATATCTCATACGGATTTCTATAGCAACAAGTATTTAATGTTTGCATGTCTTCAGTATTATCTGTAATAAACCATATCCCATCTACTCCTGTGTCTATTTCAAACCCCATATAACCAAATGTATTTTTAACACTACCTTCATCATCACTAAAATTATTAAGTGTATCAGAAGAATAATAGTATTGTATAGGTTCATATATATCATATCCTTCTTTTAATGGATATATACTAAATAAATGAGGTGAATATGGTATAGCAAACTTTAACTTACTATCAAATAACTTTTTAGTTGTATCAGAGAAATTATAATTAGTTGTTATTCGTTTTTCACCGAAATTATACCCAACAGTTTCCTTATATGATTTATTTAATTTGTTATCTGAATCAGTAGTATTAAATAGAATGTATTTATCTTCAAATGTGATAGGATTTATTGTAACACTTTTAGATATATCCATTTTATTACTCCAATCCATAATACTATAATTGTTAAAGTAATCATTACTATGGATTAGTTTAATATTCTTTTTGGTATCATCTACAATAAATTTTATTCTAAACATTTTCATATAGTTAAGTATCACATCTGCTATACTTACAGATTCATCCCAAAATGAAGATATAGTAACTAAGTTATCATTATATAATAAGTTGTTTCTATCAATTGCTTTAGTTTGTTCGCTGAAATATTCTACCGTTTCATATTCGAGAGGTACACCATTATATAAAAATGGGTTTCCGTCAATTGAAGCACTTACTTCTAAGTAATATAACAAAACATTATTAGGATATGATTCTAATAAATCTCTATAAAACTCCCAATGCCCCTGCATTGGTAAAGTAACAACAATATCATAATCAGAAACTACTTTGTAGTTCCACGGCATATCATATTCTCTATTACCCATTGTGAACTGTTGAATATCACCGTAAATTTTAACAGTACCATCTAACTTTGCTTCAGTTGCTATTTGCCCCATAACACTTCCACCAAAAGCATCATCTCCATTATAAGTTGTTAATAATTTCTTGTTAGTAATAGGTGTTTTAGATTTAAACCTAATGTAACATGTCATTGGTAATGTTGGTAATTCGTGTAAGTCTTTTGATAGAGGTTCAAAATTCTTAGACCTGTACATATAAAAATAACTATCAGAATAATTTGAGTTATCCAAAATTAAGTTATTTTCAGTTCTTGATACAGAAGGATTACCACTAAATAAACTTGATAATGTTAATACTGTTTTAGTCCAATAAGGGTTGTATTGATTAAACCATGTTTCATCAAATTCTACATTATAACCTGTAACATCAGTAACTTTTTTAAAGAATATTCTAATTAATTGGTTAAAAAATATGTAGGGTATTTGAGTTGTAGCACGGTATTCACCCATAGTAATAGGGTCTATACCATCACCAAATAAAGCATCAGGGGATATGTTAAATACCTGTTCAAATGTTTTATTTTCTGAGGTATATTTTAGTGAATTATAATAATCAACAAGACTTACAATTTTACCGTCATTACCGCAAATACTTTTATAATCAAAATCCCCAACAAAACCATTATTAAGTGTATAGTTAATTATGTTATACCTTTTATAATCTGAATTAGTTTTTACCTGTAACTTATCATCATAAGTGTATAACTTCTGCATATCTTTTACTAAACTTGCATTTAAAGTTTCAAGATAGTATTCTTTTGTATCTAAGTAGTATTTGTAATCTTCTTCATAGAACTTGTACTTAAATATATCAAAGGTAATCTTTTTCATTTCCTGAAACACTTTACCCAATTCCCCATTAAGAGTTATATTATATCTACCTGTACCATTAGTTTTAGTTACAGAAGTCATTTTTGCGTAACCTGTCATCAATACAGCACTATCCCATTCTAATCTAAAATCTAACTTCTTTAATGGGTCGAAGTACAACCCTGTAGTTAATCCTTCATCATGTAAAGTTATTCTATCAGGGTTGTAGATATGTCCAAAAGTTTCATTGTTTTTATCGGTAAATGGAATAGAAACTGTTTTACTCCAATCATTGATAATTGAAGTGGGGTTAGATATGTCTTCGAAGGTTTTAGTAATAGCAAATTGAACCTCTTTATCTAACTCAATATATCTGTTTTCTATATATAAACTTACCATAATTAATATATCATATTTTGATTTTTAGCAAATTCTAAATCTAATTGAATATTAAACATTTGCCTTCCTTGATTTTTGAATGTTTTTTCTGTATAATCACCTGTAACATTTACTAAATAACTCTTATCCTCTTTAGTATCATACAATAATAGGTAAGGTGAAGTGAAGATACTTTCATAGTAAGGGTATAGTTTTTCATCTATATAACCTGTTTGCACTCTGATTTTAGGTGAAGTAGTTATAGTTGTAGGGCGTTTAACACCTTTATAATTAGTTATATATTCTCTGTTAAATGATTCTGAATATGTACTAATCTTATCAAATGGTTGTGATTGAAATGAACCCGCGCGGTCTTGCCACATTAGGTAATATTGAGAAGGGCAAATATCAATCTTAGCAACCTCATCACCTTGAAACCAAATAGAAAAATCAGAATATCCGTTGATAGGTGCTGTACCTTCAAATAAACTTGATAATGCTGTTATAGCACAATAGTTATTATCCGTTAATCTAACATTATACTTCTTAGTTGAATTAGTATCATTATCATTAAAACCGTATGTATAAATGTATGTATCATTTCTATTTAACAAACCATCAGTAACATAACCTGAAAATGCTAAACAGTAATTATTCGTGTAAATATAAGGTACGCGAGGTGGTAATTTAAAATAACCCTTACCATTTACATTATATCTACCCTGTAAACTTATCCACAATGTGTTTACTGCTGTAGGATTATATACTAAACCATTATTCAGTTCTTCCTTTATAAGTGGATAGCGGTAATACATATTCACATAAAAATTACCACTATTAAAACCACCATCTGAATTTGATATTACAATTTCAAACTTCTTATATATTGGTTGATATGTAGTAGAAGTTTCAGTAACTTGTTGTGGTAAATTTTCAAAAAATGAAGGTGTAGTTAATTGCCCTCTAATTATATCTGTAACATCTATATTAACATATTGTTGCATACCTTCTATAAAAGTATTACCAATAAACAATATTTGGTTTGTATCTCTATCAAATACATGATACATATACACACCTGTTCCACTTAATTGTACCTCAATTGGTACTATAATTCTTTCATCCAAATAAAATACTTTATCCATGTTTTGTTCTAATTTGTTTTAATTGTCTTTCTTGTTCTTTTGCCTTTAATACCTCATAAGATACAACATAAAATACAAAGTTTACAGATTCATTCATTACATCTGTTATTGTTTCATTTGTGACTTCACAGTATTTAAGTAAGTAAGGGATGATACCAAACCCCATAAGTCCATCTTCTTGAGGTTTTCTAACAATTCTTTCTTCTTCTGTTTGTTCATCTTCAATTTCTTCACCTGTTTCTTTAAACAGTAGCGGAAAAGAAGAAACAACACCCTGAACTGTTTGCCGAAAAAAAAACCTATACTTTGTGCAACATCAATAGGTAATAGTAACAAATCTTCCTGTACCTTTATAATGTCATATCCTGTATTATAGTCTTTACTTCCTTCAGGCATAAAAAACACAGAAAGTAATTTTTCTAATCTAACTTCATCTTCTTTTAGATAATTTTGATAATCTATAAATTGCGCAACTGTTACTTTAGTAATATCACAATTTGAATTATATGTAGTACCGTTAATGGTGTATGTCTTCTGTAACTTTACTTCAGGTATAGGTTCTTTAATAAATGAAATATCAAACTTCTTCAACTCATTAATAGGTAAGTTCTGACAATCAACACCATAAATACAATCAATCAAGTTTAAGTAAGTCCAATCATCTTCTACACTTAGAATATCTTTAATCTCATAGAATTGTTTTAAGGTTATATCACTCCATTTCATAGTTCTATTTCTTCTGTTATTTGTTTATTAATTAAGTTTACTACCTCATTATACACTTTACCAACTAAATCAAAATCAGTTAAAGTAGGTTTTAAAAATGGTTGTGGTAAAGTACCTTTCTTCGCAATCTTTCTGCCTATAAGGTATGCTAACTGATTAGTGGTAGGTAGTTTTCCATTCTTCAAAGGGCGAGGTAGTACAGGTTTAACTGAAATCCACTTTTTAATAGCATCTATAGGTGGAAAATGGGGTTTAGTACCGTTTTCTATATATTTCCAATAATCTTCCATTTGGATAGAAATAGTAACCCATTTCCCACTCTGTTTAACTATACCTTTAATGGATTTAGATAATTTACCACTTGCATCTGTATTGTTATTAGATAGTCTATTTCTAAGTTCAGTACAGAAGTCATTAGTTATATCTTGTATAGTTGTTAATTCCATATAGTTCTTATAGTATATTACAATGGTTATGTAAATGGAAAAAATCAATCAGTACATCTCTCTAAAGAATCTATCAAGAAACATAAAGACATTACCAAATCATCATGTGAATTGTTTGCACCTTTATATACAACAGTTCCGTTATTGTTAATGGTTGCTTCAAACATAGATAATTGAGTTAATAGTTTACTATCATTCGGAATAACTATAGCATCATTCTCAAATAGCATAATTAACTTCTCTATAATCTTTTTCTTTGATTTATTGGTAGTTGTGAATTGAGATATATTAATTTCAATCTCCTTTTTAAAGTCATCTAAGGCATCATTATATAATGTTTCATATTCATCTATCTTATCATGTAGAATATCAAAATATATCTGCCCAATGCTATTATTTTCTACTACAATGTTGATTTCTTTAAACCCTTTTCTCACATACATTTTAAGTAAATCTAAGATATATGTAGTGGTATCATTTGTTTTCTTATCATTGAAGTAGATTTGTTTAGCAACTATCATCTTCTTAGTAATAGGTTCATACTGTCCTAAAGATATTGCAGTATCATCAGCACCTGTACCTGTTCCCCAATCCACAGATATATATAATGGTTGTAGCGGGTTAAATTCTGCTTTACCAATACACTTCTTAAAGTCGGTAAATACAGCACCATCACCATCAATAAATTCTGCTAAATATTCAGAAGTAAATGCTGCTTTAGGTAATTGTTCACGATATAGTTCTAATAGTTCAGGTGTTAGGTATTTAGATAAATCGTATTCAGTCCAATCAAATGAAATTATATGTCCATCACCGCCTTTAGTATAGAGTTCATAGAATAACCCCTGTTTGTATTTTGGTGTGGAGAATAGAAATATATCTGAGTTGTACACATTAGTAATAGGTACTACAACTGAATAAAACCAATCTTTATTAATGTATGCTGCTTCATCAACTACTAATATACCTTTGCGTTTAGTTGTAAAACCACGCACACTATCACCCTGTTCTGCTGATTTAAAGTGGATGGTAGAACCGTTTATAAATTCTATATAAAGCAAACTACCATTACTTTTACTAATTAATTTACCTGCAAATAGTACTATATCGTTATATAATTTTCGTGCTTGTCCTATAGTGGGTGAAATAGCAATACTAACACTATTCTTCTCACCTAATGAAGCATATACCAACAGATACTCAAGAGAAATGGATTTACCCACTTGTCGGGGTGATTTAACTACAAACCATTTCCCTGTAGTATGTTGTAAATAGGCATCCACTAAATCCTTCTGCCATTCGTTAAGTTTAGGCATTATAACTTTCATAGTTACTGTATTTCTAAGGTTATTTCATTGTTATCAGGTTTATCTGTTTCTTCTTTTGTTTTGTGGTTGTTTAATGCTGCCCTTTCATCAGCAGTACCTAATAACTTATACAAACAAATCAATGCTGTAGGGTTATTCATATCAAGCAATCTATCACGGATTTCTTTCTTCATATCCCCTTTATTCTTATTCAATGCTTCTGTTACTTCCTTCCAACCATCACTACCTTTAGGTAAGTGTTTATAGAAGGTATCTTGTGAGTAACCTGCCATTTTGAATACATCTACTAAGAATACAACTTTAGGGTCATCCTGAATTGCTTTTAATGCAGCATTTTTAACTTCTTCATCACTCCATTCCTTTCTTCTCCCTGATATTCCTTTTTTGCCTGCCATTTTCTTGTTTCCTTTCTGTTAATTGTTGTTGATACTTTTTATATATTCGTGTTACCAAATTAAATATACCACTTGCACAGGTAGTACAAAAATTCAGTCCAATCTTATCACCTAACTTCTTCATATCCTGTCTAAAGGTGATACTTAAATTGCTACTGCTATGATTTACTATTATGCTTTCAATAGTTTTAAGATGTGTTGCAATTAGTTTCATTTCATCATCTGTAAATAAAATAGGTTTATATATCACTTCCATAATTGTGT
>Ga0233360_1000096_pt1 | contig 14851 bp, 11 predicted proteins | sample ElkDunMinimDraft_20_FD_180671 | JGI IMG/M metagenome (GOLD analysis project Ga0233360, IMG submission 180671) | Fecal eukaryotic communites from dung pellets of Tule Elk in California, USA - Elk Dung A0 | ecosystem: Host-associated > Mammals > Digestive system > Large intestine > Fecal | place...
TATACTGGTTAATGTACTGTTTGGCGATGCGCTGTTGGATAAACAGGTAATCGGGCATTTCGGGCTTGATTTGCGGGAAGTGCGCGAGTCCGTCTGCAATTTCTTTCATCACGGTCTTGCCGAAGTAGGCGTCCTGCTTGAGAATATCGTTGCGGTCGAAAACCTTCGCGTCAATCGTTCCCTTGATAGTCAAGAGAGCCTGCACAATTTCTTCATCAAACTTCGAGATAATCGGAGCCTGATGTTTGGGTTCGCGAGCCTTATTTTCTTCGCGGATGCGCTTGTGGACGTAGGCGAATTTCGTGTCGCCGTTGTACTTGCGCAAGAGGGCCTCGTTTGATTTGCGAAGATCTTCGAGGCGTTTCAGGATGTCGTTCATCGCCCGATTCTGCTCGTTATAAACGGCAAGGTTTTCCGGGGTAAAGCCATGCTTGTCAAAGATGCGCTTGAACTCCTGTTCCAATTCAACAAATACGGGGTCTTCGTGATCGAAGTTATCCAGGAATCCGCGGAGTGCACGCTTGTATTTTTCACGTAGTTCCGTGCCGTTGTCGATGATTTTCAGCTCTTCCGTGCCAATGCAGCTAAAGTTGAACTCGATGTTCATCATGGCTTCGTTCACGGCAAACTGAGTCGCCTCGCTGTTAGTCCACGCCTCTTTCTGGTTAATCATCGCAATGCGGTGGTTCACTTCCGAAAGCATGAGCGGCAACTTTTCGATGTTCAACTTTTCAAAGTCCTTTTTAAGGGCATCGTCACCAAAAGTGCGCACAAGGTTCATGGCATCCTTGGCGAGTTCCAAGGCCTTGCGGAGTTCAATCAGAACCTTCTTGTCTTCAAGGCTAGAAATTTCTGTAGAGAAAACTTCCGCATTGTCGGTGGTATAACTGAACAAAGCCTGACGCGCCACCTTCATGTGATTAATAAGAGCATCCTTGTCTTCCATGACTTGATTGTACATGTCGGGCAAGTTATCGTCCGGGTCAGTATCGGCATCGTTGTAGCGGTTCAGTTCCTGCAAATACGCGGCATTGGTCTCGTCAAAATTCTTCTTGATGTCGGCAAAGTCAATCAGGAACCCACGTTTCATGTTCTTGTACGGGCGATTCACGCGTGTAATTGCCTGCAATAAATTATGATCTTCGATTTTGCGACCGAAATACAAACGCTTAAGACGCGGTGCATCAAAGCCAGTCAAGAGCATGTTGAAAACAATCAACACATCAATCGTGTAGTTCTTCTTGAAATTTTTGACAATCTGCTTGCGAATTTCTTTGTCATCACTATCGAAAAGAATTAGGCCCGCTTTCAAGTTGATTTTCTGGATGCGGTTTTCATTGAGTTCGTCCTGAATCTCATTGAAGAACTTGTACAAGTTTCGAGCCTGTTCCGAAGATTCTGCAATAATCATGCCGCCAAGGTCGTTGTCGCCCTGCATGGCACGGAACTTCACCAAATCGTTGATGATGTAGCGGAGCAACGCCTTAACGTATGTGGGGTGCCGAATAATCATGTCCTTCGAGACAGAACCCTTCTCCACCAGTTTCTGCACGCTTTCGTAAGCATCGTTCAGCTTTTTGCGGTAACTGGTTTCTATATCTTCGCGGATAATCTTTAACGTATAGCCGTCTTGAATGGAACGGTCGTAATAATACGTGTGGAAGTAATCGCCAAAGACCTTGCAACTCGCCTTTTCGCTCCCGATGAGCGGTGTGCCGGTAAGTGCAATCTTGATGGCATTCTTATCGGCATTGAAAAGGTTCGAAAGGAAACATCCGCCCGGTTTGTAGCCGCGATGCGCTTCGTCCATAATGAACACGCGCTGCAAATTCGTGGCGTAATTCGGGAGTTCCACCTTCTCGGTATCATCTTCAAACTTCTGGATATTCACCACGGTAATTTCATCGACACCGGCGTTGCCCTGCAATGCCTGTTGCATGCGGAACTGTTCCATGAGTTCTGTGCGAGAATTTGCCGTAGTCACCCTGAGACCGCGACTACTCAATTCCTCGGTTGCTTGCTCCAGCAAATCCAAGCGGTCCACAATAAAGTAGAATTTGGCAACCTTATTCTGCTTGGCATAATAATCCTTAAGGACTTTGCTCAAATGGTACGAAAGTGCTGTCTTGCCCGAACCCTGCGTATGCCACACAATGCCGGACTTTGCACCCGCAGCGAGTTTTTCACGGATAATCATGGCAGCAAAAAATTGCTGGTAACGCATGATGTGCTTTTCGTGGCGGCTCTCAATTTGACCGTCTTTCTCCTTTTCAACATGCAGATAAGCAATGCCGTACTTGAGCAAAAAGAGCAACCGCTCCGGGCTCACCATAGAAGTAAGCACGCGGTTCGTGGGCGTGTTGATATCGAGATTCGTCTTGTATTCCGGATTCTCTTTCAAGACCGGAACATTGAAATCCATCAGGACTCTCTTTTCGAGATCCGCAGGAATCGGCAAATAAGGATAATTGGCGTGGAACGGCGCGATTGCCGCACGCTTGGGGTTCTCTTCCCTAAAGCAGTTGAAACGCGCTTCGCTTTTTGCCGCCGTGCAATAGAACACGCCTTCAATCGGGACAACGCCGCCCTTGGCATCGTACTCCATGTTGTTGGAGAAAATCATCAACTGCGTGATGTTGATAAAGCGACGGAACTTTTTCTTCAGAAAGCGCTCGTCGTTCATCCGCTTGCTTTCGGCCACCATGCCGCCTACGTTGTTCGGCTTCTTGACCTCGATAAACACGAGCGGGAGCCCATTGATGAACAGCGTAATATCGGGGCGGAAACTTTCATCGCCATTCTTGCAAGTGAATTCCGCCGTGCAATGGTACGTGTTGTTTTCCGGGTGTTCAAAATCAATCAAGCGAAGGGTCGAACTGCTGGTAAGGCGCTTATAAAACTGCTGTCCCAAATCATCGTCATCTAATTCCTTCTGAATATCCGAAAGAACACTCTGAAAAGAAACTGTCGCAGCCGGATTCAGCTTCTTGAACTGCTCCGCAAAAATGTCCACAAGGATGTTCGTCTCTGGGTCGTAGGGAATCGCCGGCGTTGCGCCAGATGCACCCTTCGAAGTTGCCGATACAGGAACTGCGCCGGACTCCGAAATTTTTCCCAAATACGTATAGCCGATGCGAGCCAAATGCTGAATCGCAGTCAGTTGAACACGCGTTGCTTCCGTAAAAAGATTAGACATAAAAATTTTTACCTTCCAAATTGGCGTTCACAAGGTATGTTATCGCCGTCGCCATCCATTTGATTAGCCTCAGCAAAACCAAAGCCTTTGGCTTTATTCCAAACAGAAATTTTTACAACATTTATTATAGGCATAGCAATCTCTAACGAGAATATAAATTTTTAATCAGTCACTAAGACAATTTTCTAACCAATTAACACTTTTTAAGATATTCTCAAAAGGGGAAATTCTCAACCTTGACAAATACTGCACAAAAGTATAATTTATAGAAAAATATTTAACAAAATATCTGCGTTCAATCTATTAAACAATTCGCATGTACGCAGAAAGGAGCGAAAATGTACAATACCGCAAACGGCAAAGTGAATGACGACGAAGCAGCCATTATAGAAAATCTCAACCATGAAATTTGGGAAACATTCTGGAAAATCCCACGCGACAAAAGGACTCGTGAACACTGGGAAAAATTATTCGATATTCAAATACTTGTAAAGAGTAAATAACTTCTATCCAACTTTTTCAAGAATTTCTTTTAAAACCATCGTCGATTTTTTTTCAGCCAAATCTATTTCAGAGGCTTTAACTTGATGACGAAACCAAGTGAGTTGACGTTTAGCAAAGCGTCTGGTTTCTTGCTGCACTACAGACAAACATTGTTCCTTGGAAATATTGCCTTTAAGCATTTCTAAAATTTCACGATAACCAATGGATTTCCAAGCAAACGCCTCAAGAGGCACTCTTTCTGATAATTCTACAACTTCCTCGACCCAACCATTTTCAAACATTTTTTCAGCACGTTCATTAATTTGTCTGTATAAAATTTCTCGTGGACGATTTAAGAAAAAAGTTGGAATTTCACCAAGGCCACCTTCCCGTTCTTTTTGCCATGAAGATAGTGGGCGCTTTGTAGCTATAGCAACTTCAAGCACTCTAAAAATCCGCTGTTTATCTTCTGCAGAAATTTTTTTCATTGCCTCAGCATCAAGTTCTCTCGCCTTTTCATAACAGAAACGCAAACCATTTTCCAAATACATATTTAGAACATCGGCTCGCACACTTTCTTCAATTTCAGGAATCTTCGGAAGTCCTTCAATTAAAGCCTGCAAGTACAAACCAGTTCCGCCCACAAGAATAAAATCCTGAGCGGAATTTTCTAAAATCATACGAACGCTATTTAAAAATTCACCCGCAGAAAAAGACTGAGTCGGCAAAAGAAAATCAGTTAAATGATGTTTCACTCTAGCACGTTCCGCAAAAGTTGGCTGAGCCGTTCCAATTCGAAATCCTTCATAAATTTGCCTAGAATCCAAGCAAATGATTTCTGCCTTAAGTTCCTCTGCAAGACTTAAGGAAAGTTCCGTTTTTCCAACCGCAGTTGGCCCAACAAGCGCTAATCGTATCGACATCAAGCGTAATCTAGCTATATTTTAAAGACGATGCAAAAGAAACCCACCATAATCGCTTCTATAATCCTTTCATCTGTATTGCTTGCAGGCATTGCAGCAATCATTGCGTTGCGTTTGCCTCTCGCTTCCGAACAAAAAACTACTGAAGTTCAAGAAGCCCAAGTCACGCCAGCCGACACCCTCTCTTTGAAAGAACACTTAAAACAGTCATTAGAAGTAAAGCAATCAAAATTCAACAAGAAAAAAAAGCGTGAGATATGGCTGCTCGGGCAAGGGCGTTCTATTATTCAATATTTACTAGAAGCTCAAAAAATGGTACAAGAACGCGGCGGGAAAATTTTATCTATGGAAGAAATTTTTTACGACCGTTCTAGTTTAGCTTCATCAGTATTCCAAGCCGCCACTTTATCTTTTTCAGATTCACTTCATGATACTTCTCATGTAGAACTTCAAATTTCAAAAAAATTATTTATTTCAGGCGGTTCTTCTAAAATAGCCATTGTTTTTCAAGGAGAAAATCTTCACAAACAAATGGATTTTTTAAATGGTTTAGAATACCCTCACTCTGTTTTAATAACACCATGGAAATTACCTCCAGAAATATTAGGGCAATTACGTTCATCGAAAAATCGCGAACTCGTTCTGTGGCTTTACATGGAATCATCAAAACTTCGTTCCATAACAGCTCCGCGTCCTATTCGCTTTCATCTCACAGAAAACGACATTCAAAAAATCATTTTAGATGCAAACGCACTTATTCCTGAAGCAAAGGGAATTGCCTCTCGCTTTGGGGAACAAGCCGTTGAACATTCGCACTTAATGAACGCCACGCTACGCCCTCTACAAGAACTATCTCTTTACTTTTTAGATTTAACCGGAATCAATTCTTCGCTTACTAAAAAAGTTTGTTCAGAGCTAGAACTTCGCTGCGATTCACCAGATGCTTACAACGCAGACAATAGCCTCCCCGAGGATTACATCCGCAAAAAAATTGCAGAAGCCGCTAAAAACGGAACCGCTATTATGATTTTACCATTGAACAACAAAATTCAAAAAGAACTAGAAAATATTCAAGAACGCCTTCAGAAACAAGGCACAGAAATAACTACATTAGAATCACTCGTGGAACTACGTCAATAGGAGTTTAAAATGGCTGTCAAACTAGGTGTAAATATCGATCATATCGCCACAATTCGCGAAGCTCGAAAAATCAGAGAACCAGATCCAGTCGCAGCGGCTGTTTTAGCAGAACTCGCTGGTTGCCACGGCATTACCGCTCACTTAAGAGAAGATAGGCGGCACATTCAAGATAGAGACATTCGTCTTTTACGCGGTATGGTAACCACGCACCTCAATATGGAAATGGCTCCTTCGCCGGAAATGGTTCAATTCGCTTTAGATTTACACCCAGACATGGCAACACTCGTGCCAGAAAATCGTTTAGAAATCACTACTGAAGGCGGCTTAAATGTAGCGGCAAAAGCAGAAGAACTTTCTAAAGCTATTGCAAAATTAAAACAGAATGATATTTTAGTCAGCGTGTTTATCGATCCAGAATCAAGCCAAGTAAAAGCGGCAAAAAAAGTAGGTGCCGATTTTGTAGAATTTCATACCGGAAAATACAGTAACGCTTACGACATGGGAGATTCTCGTGAAGTAGAAAGCGAACTTTCTGCCATTCAAGACATGACGCTTCTTGCTCACAAATACGGTTTAAGAATCAATGCCGGGCATGGTTTAAATTACAGAAATGTTGGCCCTATTGCGGCAATTCCTCACATTGAAGAATTAAACATCGGGCATAGCATTATTGGCAGAGCCGCTCTTGTTGGTATGGAACGCGCGGTTAAAGAAATGCTTGAAGCCATTCGTCGGGCAGATTCCTGATTCAAATTTATGAACTGCGTTAACGATAAAATTTGCACTCCCGAAGAGGCCGCCGAATTAATCCAGAACCAAGAAGTTGTCGGTGTTTCTGGCTTTACACTTTCTGGCTACCCAAAACTTGTGCCTAAAGCTTTAGCCAAAAAAGCAGAACGCTTACACCAAGCAGGAATTCCTTTTGCAATCACATTATACTCCGGTGCTTCAACCGGAGAATCTTGCGACGGATTACTTGCTTTAGCGAACGCCGTTGATGAGCGCGCCCCTTACCAGTCTAACGCCACGTTAAGAAAAAAAATCAACGAAGGAACCATTCGTTATTTAGACGAACACCTTGGCTTAATGGGAGTAAAAATTCGAGAAGGCTCTTTACGTGCGCCAACTACTGTCATCATTGAAGCTTCTCATATTTCAGAAGACGGCAAAATCTACCTTTCCACTTCAGGCGGAAATTCTGTCGCCTTTTTAGAACGCGCCGAAAACGTAATCATTGAATTAAACTCTCGCTATGGCGAAAAATTCATTGGACTTCACGACACATTTATCCCAGATTTAACGCCAGGTGCATCTCCTATTCCACTGCGATTCTCAAGCGACCGCGCCGGAAAAGATTACATACAAATTGCTCCTGAAAAAATCAAAGCCATTGTACTTTCCGATGCTTACGACGAAGTAAAACCTTTCACCCAACCAGATTCTATCGCTACAAAAATTGCAGAACAAATTCTTGATTTCATTTCTTACGAAATCAAAAAAGGAAAACTTCACGAAGGTTTAGCTTACCAAAGTGGTGTAGGAAATGTAGCGAACGCCGTACTTACGGCCATGGCCAACAATCCGTCTCAAGCGCCAGTATCGCTTTTTACTGAAGTCATTCAAGAAGCTTGCTTACCTCTTTTAAAAACAGACAAATTAAAGGTGGCCTCTGGCACGGCGCTCACCTTATCGCCCACCGCACAAGATGAATTTATTCAAAATATTGATTCTTGGAAAAAACATTTTATTTTACGCCAACAAGAAGTTTCAAACAGCGCGGAAGTTATTCGTCGAGTTGGTGTGATTTCAATGAACACCGCTCTTGAATGTGATATTTTCGGAAACGTCAATAGTTCTCATGTATGCGGAACTTCTATGATGAACGGAATTGGCGGAGCTGCAGACTTTGCGCGTAATGCTCGACTTGGTTTCTTTATGACTCCTTCAACAGCAAAAGACGGAGCCATTTCTTCAATCGTTCCGCTTGTAAGTCATGTAGATCACACAGAACACGACACTATGATTTTTGTGACAGAGCAAGGTTTAGCCGATTTGCGCGGACTTTCTGCCGAGCAAAAAGCAAGAGCCATTATTCAAAATTGCGCTCACCCAGATTACCGCGAAGAACTTCTTGAAATTTTAGAACGTGGTCTAAAAACCGCCAAAGGTCGCCACATTCCTCTTGATTTATCAAGTGCTTTTAAATTTCACCAAAGATTTTTAGAAACGGGTTCAATGAAATCGTAGTTCACCACAGCGAGTAATTTTCTTTCTCTGTACCTATCGTCGTTTTTGGTCCATGTCCACAAAAAACAATCGTATTACTTGGTAACAAAAAAAGCTTATTTCGAATGGTGTTATCTAAAATTTCGTAACTACCGCCGGGCAAATCCGTTCGCCCAACGCCTTGATAAAATAAAACATCTCCACTAAATAAAATTCCATTTTCCGCATTGTAAAAAGAAAGACTCCCAGGAGAATGTCCCGGCGTTTCAAGCACTTTTAATTCAGTATTTCCAAAAGAAATAATGTCATTTTCTTTCAAAAAACTTTCTGGCAAATTAAAATTCCCTGAGTACGGCAAGCGAAACATTCTCGCTTGTTCTGCAAGAGTTTTGCCTAAAAATAAATCAGCCTCACCCACTTTTGCTTTTAAATTCCATGCCTTTTCAACAAAAGAATTTCCATAACAATGATCCAAATGCAAATGCGTATTCAGAAGTGCCACAGGTTTTAAATTTTCTTGTTCTACAAACAAGCGCGCTTCTTGAAATTCCGTTTCATTAAAAAATCCAGAATCAATAAAAATAGCTTCACCTGTTTCATCATAAAGCAAATAAGTGTTTACCTGAAAAGGATTACAAACAAAAATTTTAATTTTCATTTTTTCAAAATAATAAATTTTGCACTAAAAAAATATAATAACCACTTAAAACATTTTAAGAAATTCATTTTCAAAAGCCTTTTTACAACCTGATATTAAAGCTTTTAAAGTCAATAAAAACCACATTTTCATTCAAGAAAGCAAACCTGGAAGTGCCTATTCACTTTTTGATTTAAACGGAAAACTTCTATTAGAAGGATCTGTTTTACATAGCATAATAAAAATTCCTACGTTCCCCGCTATTTTAAAAATCCAAAATCAAACTTTACTTGTGAAGTAAAACCACAAAGGTTACTCTTCTTCTACTACTTTCTGAACTGCTGCACGAATTTTTTGGCTACGGACTTTACCGAGAAGTTGTTCTAAATCTTCTAAGGGGGCTCTTAAAAAATCTTCTGCCGAACGATATTTAGAAAGGATTTTAATTCTCGTTTCTCGCCCAACACCTTCTACATCTAACCATTTCACTTCTAAAGAAGATTTTCTTTTAGAGCGTTGGTAAGTAATGGCAAAACGGTGAGCTTCATCACGGGCGTTCTGCAAAAGTTTTAGCGCTGGGTTTGTGCGTTTTAAAATAACGGAAGGTTTATCTCCTGGAAACACAATTTCTTCAAGTCTTTTGGCAAGCCCAATCAAAGGCAAATGCTCATAACCTAATTTTTTCAAAATAGAATAAGTAGCTTCCACTTGACCTTTACCGCCATCACACACCCACAAATCAGGAAGTTCTAAACCCTCTTCTTCTAAACGCCGTAACCGCCTAGACATCACTTCTTGCATACTGGCAAAATCATCAATTCCTTCAACCGTTTTAATAATGAATTTTCTGTAATTCTTTTTATCTGGCTTTCCATTTTTAAAAGTCACAACACTTGCAACGGTATTACTGCCAGAAAGGTGAGAAATATCAGCACATTCAATTCTAAAGGGAGCCTTCGGCAATTCTAAAATTTTCTGCAATTCAAAAACGCCCTTTTCAATATCATCATATTTTTTTGATTCTGCAGCCATTTCAACCAAAAGCATTTCTGCATTCGCAATAGCAAGTTTCATAAACCCTAGCTTTTCGCCTCGCTGCGGCACCGTCAAATTCACTTTTCGCCCGGCACGTTCTGAAAGCATTTCTTCTAGTAAAGCCCCAGACTCGCCTAAATCTCGTTCTAAAGCAATTTCTGGCGGAATTTCCGTTTCTTCTGCATACCAAATCGGAATCATTTGCCTACAAATTTCAGTTTCATCATCTTCTAAATTACATTCTAATCGAAAATGCCTGCGACCATAAAAAACGCCTGCTCTATATTCAAGAATCACTGCCACCGCTTTCTTTTCATGACGCCTAACCGCTAAAACATCCATTTTCAAAGAAACATCTGCACTATCAGCTTTTTGTTTTGCCGCTGTAGTTTGTAAAGCAAAAAGTATATCACGCTTTTTCGCCGCCGTTTCAAAATCAAATTTTTCACTAGCTTCCTGCATTTCTTGTTCATACAGCGTAATCAAATCATCTCGCTTACCAGAAAGCAGCTGAAGAGCTTTTCGTGTATTTTCCTTGTATTCTGACACATCGCATAAATTAGCACACGGACCAAGACAACGCCCAATATGATAATTCAAACAAGGTTTCCCACTTGCGGCAGGAAGTTTCAAAGAGCATTCTCGTATTTTAAACAACCGTGCCGAAAGATCCACCAAATGCCGAATCACTCGCGTTCCCATGTAAGGTCCAAAATACATGGCGCCATCATTTTTCACAGAACGCGTCACTTCTAATCGCGGATACGGCTCGTGCATATCCACTTTTATGTAAGGAAAATGCTTGTCATCTTTTAAACGAACATTGTAAATCGGGGTGTGTTTTCGAACTAAATTTGCTTCTAAAATTAGCGCTTCTCGTTCAGATTCCGTAATAATCCACTCTATATCGTGAATATGAGGAAGCATCAAAGAGGCTGCCCTGTGCCCTGCATGATCTCTGCCATCAAAGTAACTTCGAACTCGATTTTTTAAAATTTTAGCTTTTCCAATATAAATAATATGCCCTTTGGCATTTTTCATCAAATAAACGCCTGGCCGTAGCGGTAATTCAGACAAACGTTTAGAAAGGTGTTCGGAAATTATAATACCCATTGTTCTAGGAATGTAAAAAATAATATCTAATATCGTATCTATCAAAAAACAAATTTATTATCTTAAAGTTAAGATGTTTTTCTTAACCGCCAAGGAGCTCGTATGAACCTAGAACAAATCCATTCTCTTAGCCAAAAAATCGAACGAGTTTTGGAATCTTCTCGCGTTTTAAAGGCAGAAAATGGTCATTTACGGGCAAGAACCGAAGAACTCCAGCAAAAATTAAATGAATCAGAAACTCAAAAACAAGAAGCAACCGCTCAAATTGCTCAAAAAGATGAAGAAATTTTTGATTTGAATTCAAAACTTGTTGAAACCGAGCGAAATCTAAAGGCTACTTCAGAAAAAGTGAATACAGAACTTACTGCATTAGAGGAAGCGAAAACAACAATTAAAGCTCTTTCTGATGAAAAAGATGAACTTTCCGCTAAACTTGAAGAACTTCAAAAGCAAAATGAATTTCTCCAGCAATCTGTAAACGAAAAGCAAGAAGAATTAGCCGTTTTTAACGAAGAAAAAGAATCTCTAAAACAAGAAACAATTGAATTAAAAAATGTCTCAGAATACAAAACATCACAAATTAACGAAAAAGAAGCTGAAATTCAAACTTTACAGGAATCTGAAAGCAAACTAAATAGCGAACTTGAAAACCTACGTCAAGAACTTGCCCAAAAAGAGGAAACGATTTCAGCACTTCGCCAGGATACTGAAAATTTAACGGCAGAAAACCAATCTTTGAACGAAACTCTGCAAGAGGTTCAACAGAAATTTGAAGATTTAAACAGCATGCTTCAAAACACGCTCGATTTAGAACTTCCTCTCGCAAGCGCCCCACAAGAAGTTTACGAATCTACTTCTAATGAACCTACTCTTTCCCAAGAAGTTTCAGAAGAAGAACTCGATCAAGTTTCTGCCATTCGCGCCGAAATGGATTTTTCAGAATCGCCTTTTTCACAAGAACCTGAAGAATCTTTAGAAGAAACCGAAGAAACTATTTCAGAAACCATTCAAGAAAATAATTCAAGCAACACTTCTACAGAAAATGAAGTTCCCGAATTTTCCGCCGAAGAAAACATAGCGAAAATTAGAGAAGAAGCTCTTGAACTAGATTTTTCTGCTCCACCTCAAGAAGAATCTGTTGCAGAAACAAACGAACCAGAAGAAGCAAAAAAAGAGGCTTCTACTACTGCTCCAAAAACCGAAAACGAACATGGAAATTATTTCCGACTGAAATGGATGATGTCTAATGACCCATTTGGGGTAGGGAGTAAATAATGGAAAAACAATCCCTAGCACTACGCCCTGCTAAAATCACGATTGCACAAGAACGGCTCAATATTCAAACAGATCTTTCAGATCAAGAACTCGAAAAGATCCTTGAATACTTAAACCGAAAAATTGAAAAGTATATTGGCGAAAATACTAATGAAACTAAAAAGCGCTTGCTTCTAATGGCGCTTGATATTTCCGCTGAATTTTTTGATGTTCGTCACCGCTACCATAAACTTGCCGAAAACGAAAAAAACATAGAAAAAGAAATTTCTACGCTCAATAATTTGCTTCAGCAAGAATTAGACGATCAAAAAGCAAGTGAATCATAAATTTATTCTTTTTATCTTACTAGAAAACAGATTATCTACGCAAAAATACTTCTTGTCAAGTAAGCGTGATTTTCTAAAAAAAAACTTGTTTCTTCCACCTAGATAGTTTATATTAAAGTAAACATCCTAGCGACGCATGCCCGATCTAACAGGATACTAAAAGCTCGTTACTCTCGAATTTCGTTTATACGTGCATGTCATGAAAAACAGAATATCGAGGAACTGCTATCTTTTCATCGAAAGTAGCTTCGAGCATTAACCGCTTGGGATGTTTCCTCCGCTCTTTCGGCGGAGTTTTTTTTTGAGGATTTATGCACCCTATATTAAAACACGCTCTTGAAGGCAAGCGAATTGATTCAAACGCCGCGCTTGAAATTTTACGCCACGCCAACTGGACTGAAGTTGTCCAAGTAGCTAACGCTTTACGCCACCAAAAAATGCCCGAAAACAAAGTCGGCTACACTGTTTTTAGAATCATCAATTACACAAATATTTGCAGCGTTCGTTGTTCTTTCTGTTCTTTTTGCAGGTATGACAACGACAACGACGCCTACACACTTTCCCTAGAAGAAATTCGCAAAAAAACAAAAGAAGCAAAAGCCATTGGAGCCGATCAAATCTTTTTACAAGGCGGAGTTCACCCTGGCTTGCCTTTGAACTATTATACAGAAATTTTAGAAATGCTTACTCAAGAAGAAGGCGTTTCCGTGCGAGCATTTTCTCCAGTCGAACTCAAGCGCATGAGCGAAAACTTTAAAATTCCATTGCCGGAACTCTTAGAAATTTTAAAGAAGGCCGGACTTTCTTCAGTTCCTGGAGCCGGTGCTGAAATTTTATCTGACAGAATGCGAGAAAAACTCAGTCCAAGAAAACTCAGTGCCAAAGAATGGTGCGACACAATGCAAGCGTGCCATGAATCAAACTTACCAGGAAGCGCCAATATTGTTTTTGGAAGCGACGAAACTCCAGAAGAAATTATCGAACATTTAACTCACATCCGAAATGTTCAAGACAAAACAGGCGGCTTCAAATCCTTTGTCGTATGGACATTCCAACCGCAAACAAACGATTTTCCTATTCGCCATGTGAGTGGCATGGAATATTTAAAACTTCTTGCTCTCTCCAGAATTTTTTTAGACAACGTTCCGCACATTGAAGTTTCCATTCTCGGCATGGGACGCGTACTAGGCGAAATGGGCCTTCACGCAGGCGCCGACGACATCAACAGCATAGTCATCGAAGAAAACGTTTTACAATCCCAAGGTTTAACTTCAATAGCCGAAGCAGAAGAATTCATCCGTCAAGCAGGTTTCACGCCATACAGACGTTCTTTAAATTTTGATTAAGAATTTTCTGCGGCTTTTTGTTGAAGGTTCAAAAATCGGCGTTCTCTCAAAAAGGCGTCGTATAAAAGCCGCAGAAAATCAGCTACATATTTCCAATATTCCGCTTTGAATTTTATTTCCAATTTGATTTTTCATTTTAAATAAAATCCTCTGCGTTTTTCATACTTCATTTTTTTATTTTTAGAACGTTATGAAACAATTTATCCTTTTATTTCTTCTGTGTTCAGTAGCGCTTCACGCAAGAATCGCTTTAGAACCAAACATCAACAAAGACCGTTTAGAAGCAAAAGAAGAATTTGAACTCCACATGGATGTTCTAAAATCAGACTTAAAAAACTTTACTCCTAGAGAATCTCCGCAACTCAAAGTAGAAAGTGATTTTCAATTTCTCGGATTAGACAGTGCCGACACGTACGTTTCTGATTTTTTTGATCGCTACCCTGTTCGCCGTTACAAATTCAAATTAAAAGCACCAAATAAAACTGGTCGCCAAAATATCGGTTCCGTAACCTGGAAAATTCAAGATTCAGAATACACCGTTTATCCTTCATTACAAGTTACCGTTCATCAATCTTACAATTCCCCCGCATTACGCGTTTCTTTAACGCCAAGCAAAAAAACAATTTATGAAGGCGAACAATTTTACGTTACCATTTCATTTCACACATTTGAACATTTTGCCGGAGCTCTTCAAGCAAAATCAATGGATTTAGGAAACGATTTTATCGTTCATCGTTCTGATTTAGCGAACTTAGAATTCAAAAGAGTTCCAAATTCTCACGAACAAAAAGCAAGTGCCAAATTTGCTTGGCTAGCCCCAACCAAAAGCGGTTCATTAAACATTCCATCTTTTACTTTTTCATATACAAAACAAGGCGTTCCTAAAGTTGTTGAAGAAAACAAATCACGCGGCGGCTTTTCAATGAGTTTCAAATCTATTAAGCAAGAAACCGAAGAAGCTGAAGCAGCTACAGCACCAGTAAAAATCAATGTGCTACCACTTCCTCCAAACGCTCCTTCAAACTTTTCTGGCATGGTCGGCGCTTATTCTTTCAAAGCAGAAATTGACAGAGATTCATTAAAAGTTGGTGAAGCTCTTACTTTATCTATTTCTATTCGCGGCGACGGAAAACCTGGCACCATTACAGACC
>Ga0233360_1000097_pt1 | contig 14756 bp, 12 predicted proteins | sample ElkDunMinimDraft_20_FD_180671 | JGI IMG/M metagenome (GOLD analysis project Ga0233360, IMG submission 180671) | Fecal eukaryotic communites from dung pellets of Tule Elk in California, USA - Elk Dung A0 | ecosystem: Host-associated > Mammals > Digestive system > Large intestine > Fecal | place...
AATGTATCCTGTGTATCACGAGCAGGATGTTCCTTAGGAATATTTAATGCCTCAAAGTTATAATAATCAAGCTCTACATCAGGACCTTCTGCAATAGAAAATCCCATACCTAAAAAGATATTCTTAACTTCGTCTAAAACCTTTGTAATAGGATGAAGTCCGCCAATTTCAGGCTTTTTGCCCGCCATTGTTACATCAATAACTTCTTTTGCCAGCTTTTCTTCACGCGCTTTAGCTAAAAGCGTTGTTTTTCTTTCTGTTAATGCTGTCTCGACAGCTTCACGCACTTCGTTTGCCAATGCGCCTATAATCGGGCGCTCCTCTGCTGATAAGGCTCCCATCTGACGGAGCACCTGAGTAAGCTCGCCTTTTTTGCCAAGTACACTTACTCTCAATTCCTCAAGTTCCTGCAGGGAGGTTGAAGATGCTAACTTTTCTTCTGCTGACTTTTTGATTGCCAACAACTGTTCTTTCATAATAATTTACCTTTCTGCTCACCGAATTTTTCTGTCTGGTTGTGAGCCTGACCTGACAGCTTTACGGGACAATAAAAAAAGTTGCCTGTCCCGCAAGGGACGGACAACTAAAATAATCCGCGGTACCACCCAAATTCTCACGAAAACCGTGAGCACTCTTTTTGTGCCTTACGGGCACTGCTCGCCGTACTCTACTGTTGTTTCAAGTACAGAACTCCGAAGTGAAATTTCACCTTAAGCCTTAACCGAATTTCCTTACAGCCCATCGAGAAATTCTCTCTATGTGGTGTTTGCGAGGTTACTTTGCTTCATCATAGTCTTTAAAATATTCATTTTGGTCTATTTTAGCACATTTTTTTATATTTTTCAAGTAGTATTTTTAATTTTCTTTATTAAAAAGTTTTTAGTAAAATTTCCATTTTTCTGTTGACTTAGGGCGAATAAAAATATATAATATATCTATGCGATTTTATAAAGGAGGAAGACAAATGAAAAAAAGTATCGCGAAATTAATAATCGCCGTGCTTATAATCATTACATCAGTAGTTGTTGTACTTACAGGTATGAACATCACAGTGTTTGATTATAAAATTACCTACCCTAACGCTTTGGATAAAGACTGGGGTATCAGACAGGGTCTTGACCTTGTAGGCGGTTCATCTATAACATACGAGGCAGTGGCAGACAGCGTAACCGACGAACAAATGCAGTCTGTTGAAAATGTTTTAAGAACTCGTCTCGACGCCCTTGGTTACAGTGAAGCAACTGTTGCACGCCAGGGTGAGAAAAAAGTCAGAATTGAGATTCCTGCTATTCAGGATCCCCAGACAGCGGTTGACACATTAGGTAAAACAGCTGTTCTTACATTCAGAGATGCAGACGGCAATATCGTATTGGAAGCAGGCGATGTTGATTCAGCAGTATCTGCATACGGTGCTGTAGACAACACAGGCGTTGCTGTTCACCATGTTAAACTTATCCTTAAGGATTCCGGTGTTAATAAATTCTTCAGCGCTACACAGAGCGCAGCTTCAAGAGGCGACGGCAATAACTACATCTCAATTATGCTTGACGAAGAAGTTATCAGCAGTCCCAGAGTTGATCAGGCAATCAACAGCAAGGAATGTGTTATTTCAGGCGGTTTTTCTGACGCATCAGAAACAGCAGAACTTGCAGCTTTAATCAATTCCGGTAACTTGCCCTTCTCTATTGAAGAAGTGAGCCTCAGCTCTATCGGACCTACATTAGGCGAAGAAGCACTGAATACAAGCTTAATTGCTGCAGGTATTGGCATTATCATTATTTTGTTATTTATGTTATTAGTGTTTAGGCTTCCCGGTCTTGTTGCTGATATTGCACTTTTAGCTTACATTGCTATCGTTGTTTATATAATGACATTCTTCAGAATCAACTTAAGTCTTGCAGGTATTGCAGGTATTATCCTTTCAATTGGTATGGCTGTTGACGCTAATGTTATTATATTCGAAAGAATCAAAGAAGAGTTAAGACTGGGTAAAACAATTAAAACAGCAGTTTCGTCCGGTTTTGACAGAGCGTTCCTTGCTATTATCGATGCAAACATCACAACAATTATCGCGGCAGTTGTCCTCTACATCTTCGGTACAGGTACAATCAAGGGCTTTGCTGTTACACTTGCTATCGGTACAATCGTAAGTATGTTTACAGCAATATTTGTTACAAAGTACCTCTTAAAGCATGTTGTTAATCTTAAGATTAAGAATCTTGCCTGGTACGGTGTTAATAAGAAAAAGGGGGTACAGCAATAATGAATCTCAAAATAGTAGAAAGAGCTAAGATTTATTTTCTTATCCCTGCAGTGATTATTCTTCTTGGTATCGCATTCTTGTTTATTAACGGCGGCATTGTTCAGGATATTGACTTTGCCGGTGGTATGACAATGTCTGTTGAAATGGGCAAAGAAGTTGACACGGCTGAGGTTGCTGATGTTGTTAAAAGTGCTGATGCATCTATCCCGACTCCCCGAGTTATGAAAGCTGACGGCACAATTATCGTTATACAGACAACAGACATCGAAGACGAAATCAGAGATAAAATTCAGACCAAGTTAGTTGAGACCTACAAAATCGATAGAGAAACAGCTTTTATTTCTATTGACAGAGTTGATGCAACAATGGGTGCAGAACTCCGTAGTCAGGCTTTAACAGCAGCATTAGTAGCTTGTTTATTGATGCTTATATATATCACAATCAGATTCGAATTCTTTACAGGTATATCTGCAGTTATCTGTCTTTTGCACGATGTATTGATTATGCTTTCGTTCTATGTGATATTCAAGATTCCATTTAATGCAAACTTTATTGCCGCGATGCTCACAATCATCGGTTACTCTATCAACAACACAATCGTTGTATTTGACCGTGTTCGTGAAAATCAGCGCAAGGCTATGAGAGAAGTTAAATCACTTGTAAATACAAGTATCTCACAGACATTAAAGCGTTCACTTTATACAACAATCACAACAATAGTTCCTGTTGTTCTGTTGTATATTTTGGGCGTTGACACAATTAAAGAATTTGCACTTCCCCTTATGGTTGGTTTACTTGCCGGAACATACTCCAGCGTATTTATGGCAGGTTCAGTATGGGCAGGTTTCAAATCTTTATCAAAGAAAAGAAAGCTCGCACAATAATTTAATGCATAAAAAAATCCCGTCATTAAGACGGGATTTTTTATTTGTTTATTTATTAACCGTTATAAGCTTCCTTATCACAAATAACAACAACATCGTTGTGCATATTAAGCATTGTTGCGGGGCAAGAAGTAGAAATTTCACCTGATAAAAGCTTAGATAAAGCCGCGTGCTTTCCTTTGCCGTTGATAAGAATTAAAATCTTTCTTGCTTTCATAATGGGAGCCATACCCATTGTAAGAGATTTTGTGGGAACATCTTTAATATCATCAAAAAATCTTGCGTTAGCATCAATTGTATCCTCAGTAAGACCTGTTACATGAGTTGCTGCCACAAGGTTTTCATCGGGTTCATTAAAAGCAATATGACCGTTTCTGCCGATACCCAATAACTGTAAATCAATTCCACCGTGTTCTACGATGTGTTTGTCGTAATCTGCACATTCTTTTTCAGGATCAGCTACTTCACCGTTTAAAACATGGATGCGTTCTTCGGGAATATTGATATGGTTAAAAAGATTATCATGCATAAAGTAGTAATAACTCTGGTCGTTATCACGCTTAATGGGATAATACTCATCGAGATTAAAGGTTGTTACATCTTTAAAATCGATTTCGCCGTTTTTGTACATTGCTACCAATTCATTATAAGCCCCAACAGGTGTAGAACCTGTAGCAAGACCTAAAACGCAGTTTGGCTTTAAGTGTACCTGCGCTGCCATAATTTTTGCAGCTTCTTTAGACATTTCTTCGTAAGTGTCACATACAATTACTCGCATTTTTTCACTCATCCTTTACTATTAAATTTTTTGAAATATTTTTCAACGGAACTATTATACACCTTTAACGCAATAAAATCAATATTTTTTTACTATATGTAAAATAACTTTTAACAAAAATAGTTAAAAGAAAAGTCTACACTACTGTAGACTTTCCCATTCTTCATATAATATGAGTAATTTTTCGTTTAAATTCTCAATTTCTTCACTTATCTGCGCGCATTTAACATAATCAGATGTATTTTCAGGAAGATTTAGTTCCTGTTCTTTTTGTGAAATACACTCTTCAACCCGAGCTATTTCGGCTTCAAGTTTTTCTATTCTGTTTTTGCGTTTGCGTTCTTCTGCCGCATTTTTCTTTTTTAACAGATAATCCTCTTTTTCACTTGAAACTCTCTTTACTTCACTTGTTTTTTCTTCAGAAGGTGTTTTTGCGCTTTTTTCAAGGAAGTATGAGTAGTTTCCGTCGTAGCTTTCCAACTTTTTGTTATTTATACGCAAAATTCTGCTCGAGAGCTTATTTATAAAATATCTGTCGTGAGAAATAGCAAATATTGTTCCCTGATATTTTTCCAAAGCTTCCTCTAACATTTCCCGGGATTTTATATCCAAGTGATTTGTCGGTTCATCCAAAAGTAGGAAGTTGGCACGATTTAACATAAGTTTCAAAAGCATAAGTCTTGCACGCTCACCGCCGGAAAGCTCTGAAATATATTTAAATGCATCATCCGCTTTAAATAGAAAACCTGCAAGTGCATTTCGAACCTCTGTAATTGTCAGTTCCGGAAAACTGTCAGCTATTTCGTCGAATATGGTTTTGCTGTAGTCTAGAGTTGACTGCGTCTGGTCAAAATAACCTACATCCACACTGGCGCCAATTTTGATTTCACCCATATCTGGAGTTTCGTTGTCCATCAAAATTTTAAAGAGTGTAGTTTTTCCGCAGCCGTTGTCACCAAGCAAAAACACTCTCTCCCCTCTTCTTACTAAAAGATTAAGTTCAGAGAAAAGCCTGTTTTCACCAAAAGATTTGGAAAGATTCTTGACATCCAAAACCTCATTTGCGCCTGTTCTTGCGATTTCGAATCTTGGCTTAATGTTTTCAAGTTCTTCTTTGGGAATAACGAGTGTTTCTTTTAGTCTGTCTACTGATTTTTGTTTGTGCTCTGCAGTTTTTATGTTACGCTCCCTGTTCCAGCGTTTTTGCTGCTCGATTATTCCCTCAATGCGTTTGATTTCGCGCATTGTGTTTTCATATCTGCGTTCTATATATTTTTCATTTTCCTCTTTAAGCTTTAAATATCTCGAGTAATTTCCGTCAAAAGCAGTCAGGTGCTGATACTCAAGTTCAAAAGTTTTATTTGTTACTTTGTCCAGAAAATATCTGTCATGGGAAATGACAATAAAGGCGCCCTTATAGTTTGCCAGAAAATTTTCCAACCACTCAACAGACGCAATGTCTAAGTGGTTTGTAGGTTCGTCCAAAAGCAAAAGATTTGACCCGCTAAGTAATATTTTACACAAGCATACTCTTGTTTTTTGCCCGCCGCTTAAAAGAGAAAACGGTTTTTCCAAATCTTCTTCAGAAAATCCAAGACCAATTAAACTTGAGCGAGCAACATTCTTATAAGTATAACCGTCTTTTTCTTTATATTCTTCAGTAAGCTTATGGAGTCTGTCGGCATTTTCTTCAGCATTGCCAATACCTGCTTCGATATTGCCTGTTAATTCAAGCATTCTTTCTTCCATATCTTTAAGGTGTGAAAAAACAGTCAGAACTTCTTCATATACTGTAAGGTCGGAATTTAATCCCACATGCTGTTCAAGGTAACCCACACCTGTACTTTTGGGAAGAAAAATGTCTCCGCCGTCGTGGTTATCACCCTCCAAAATCATTTTGAAAAGTGTGGTTTTTCCGCATCCGTTTGCGCCAATCAAGCCGATTTTATCATGGTCCTCAACTGAAAACGATACATTTTCAAAAAGGCAGCGTTCACCAAAATATTTATTCACTTTTGATAAACTAAGTAAGCTCATTATTAAACCTCTACTATTTCAATTCCTGCTACTGCTTCTTCTACTAATCTGTCAAAGTCAAGTAACTTCTCAGATTTTTTGATATTTTCAAGTTTGGGCTTTGTCAAAGGATGTCTGGGGGTAAATATTGTACAACAATCTTCATAAGGCAAAGTTGATGTTTCGAATGTATCAATCTGTCGTGCGATTGTTATAATTTCTTCTTTATCCATACCAATAACAGGTCGGAATACAGGCATAGTGACAATTTCGTTTGTTACATACATTGCCTCTACTGTCTGGCTTGCAACCTGACCGATGCTTTCTCCTGTAACTAAGGCCTTAGCACCATTCTTTTCTGCTACTTTTTCAGCAATTGCCATCATAAATCTACGCATAATGATAGTTAACTGATCAGACGGGCATTTTTCTTTAATTGCAAGCTGAATGTCTGTAAATGGCACAATATGCACCTTCATACCACCTGTATATTTACCAAGCAATTTTGCAAGTGTTAAAACCTTGTCCTTGGCACGCTGGCTCGTATAAGGATGCGAGAAAAAGTGAACAGATTCAAGTCCAAGACCGCGTTTTGCACACATATAGCCAGCAACAGGACTATCAATACCACCCGAAAGCAACAATATTCCCTTGGAATTTGAACCTACAGGCATACCACCAAGACCTTTTTCACGCTTGCAGTAAACATATATATTGGTTTCTCTTACTTCTGCTGTAACGAGTTTTTCGGGTTTTTTAACATCAACCTCTATTCCCGGGAAACTTTCGTACAAATGACCACCTAATTCCATACAGATTTCAGGTGATGTCATGTGATATTTTTTATCTGCACGCTTTGCTTCTACCTTAAAGGTTTTAGCGTTTTCGAGTTCATCACGCAAACATTCAACAGCCTGTACTTTTAATTCTTCAAAGTCCTTAGATAAGACATACGCCTTTATAATTGCTACGATGCCAAATACTTTTTTCAAGCTTTCTACAGCCTCATCAATTACAGACGGGTCTGCCATATCAACATAAATTGTTGCCTGAGCGCGCCACACCTCTGCTTTATTAGGGCGCAAAGCTCCTCTGATATTCTTTATAAGCAAATCTTCAAAAGCGTGACGGTTCAAGCCTTTTAAGATAATTTCGCCGTATTTTACTAATATTATTTGTTTCATATTTATTCTCCCTTAGAATGTTTTGCCTGAATTGAGTCTGTATTTTTACAAACATACATAACTCTTTCGCTTGTATTTTTTGACGGAGCGTCTGTAAAGTCATCAAGCTTTTCAACTATTTCGAATCCGTTTGCTGTCAAGGCGTTTGCAATTTCTGATTCGCTGTATGCTCTTTCTGTATGAACTTCATCAAATCTTGTGTACTGCTCTCCTTCTTTAACAAAAAAGGTAAGATAGAAATCACAGAGTTTTTCTTCCTTAGAATAATTATTTTCCCAGGTATAGAAAATTTCATCATTATCAAATGTAAAGATATTGTCTGATAACACATTTTCAAATTTATATTCAGTGTTTATATCAAAAATAAGCAGTCCGTCAGGCTCCAAATAATTATTGCAAAGTCTGAAAGTTTTGTATAGACTTTCGTCATCCAAAAGATAGTTAATGCTATCTAAAGAACACACAATTGCACCAACTGTTCCATAAAGCTCAAAATCTTCCATAGGCTGGTTCAAAAATAGCACTTCTGGATTTTTTTCCTGAGCTTTTTGGAGCATTTCTGCCGACATATCAGCACCTATCATCTCAAAGCCTTTATCCGATAGCTCCTTTGTCAGCGTTCCTGTGCCGCAGGCAAGGTCTAAAACTATATTATTTTTAATATTGTACTTCTTTATTTTCGAATCTATGATGTTGGCTATTTTTTCGTATGGAACATCTTCCATCAGTGCATCATAAATCTCGGAAAATTTACTGTACGTATCCATATTAGTCATCCTTTTTTACTTCTTCCCAGTACTTTTTTATTGCGTTTTCGTTTTTGTTGTCGCAAGGTTCATAATACTTTTTACCACGCAGTTTTTCGGGAAGGTAGTCTTGTTTTACATAATGATTTTTGTAATTATGGGGATATTTATAGTCTATACCGTGGCCTAATTTTTTGGCTCCACCGTAATGAGAATCTTTCAAATGATACGGAATTTCACCCGCATCACCTGCTTCAATATCTGACATAGCTGCATCTATTGCGCATATGGCAGAATTTGACTTAGGCGCTGTAGCAAGAACTAAAGTTGCTTGTGCAAGGGGGATTCTTGCCTCGGGCAATCCAAGTTGCAGTGCGCTGTCCACACAGGATTTAACAATCGTTGCCGCCATAGGATAAGCAAGGCCTATGTCTTCCGATGCTATGACCATAAGTCTTCTGCAAGCTGATAGTAAATCTCCTGCCTGCAAAATACGAGCAAGGTAATGAACAGCAGCGTCCGGGTCACTGCCGCGGATAGATTTTTGAAATCCTGACAGTACATCATAGTGACTATCTCCGTCACGGTCATGGCGAAATGCTTTTTTCGCAGCCGCCTGCTCCACCATAGCAACAGTAATTTTTATAATACCGTCAGGAGTGTCTGCCGCTGCATTTACGCAAAGCTCTAATGTATTTAAGGATTTTCTCACATCACCGCCGCAGGTTTGAGCAATAGCATCAAGAGCACCTTTTTCAAACTTTATTTTATTTGCCGTTTCCTTTTCTAAAATTTTCACACCGCGCCTTAGCGCTTTTTCAACATCTTCTTTTTCCAAGGGTTTAAACTCAAACACGGATGAACGACTTAAAATTGCGTTATATACATAAAAATAAGGATTTTCTGTAGTGCTGGCAATTAAAGTTACTGAACCGTTTTCAATAACTTCAAGCAGCGACTGTTGCTGTTTTTTATTGAAGTTCTGTATTTCATCTAAGTACAGTAATATTCCATTTTCACTGCCTATAGCTCCTACTTCTGCTATAATCGCTTTAACATCGGACACTGAGGCATTGGTGGCGTTTAGTTTATACAGGCGCTTGTTGCACATTTTTGCGGCAATATTTGCCATTGTGGTTTTGCCTGTGCCTGATGGCCCATAAAAAATCATATTTGATATGTTGCCCGACTTTATTATTTTATACAATAGTTTATCAGAGCCTATTAAGTGAGTTTGTCCTACAAAGTCTTCTAATTTTTCAGGTCTTATTCTGTCTGCCAAAGGGCCCATCTCTGCCACCTCCTTAATTTTCAAAAAAGGTCTGCCAAACTCGTGGTTTTACAGACCTTTAAAGATTTCTTATTTCTTTTTAATTGCGATAACAACCTTACGGTTAGGTTCTTCACCAACGCTGTATGTTTCAACTGCGTCGTTTGACTGCAGTGTTGCGTGAATAATTCTTCTTTCATTTGAGTGCATAGGCTCTAATGTAATCTTTTTGCCTGTGCGTGTAACGGTTGACGCAAGATTTTTAGCAAGCTTTGTTAATGTTTGCTCGCGTCTTGCTCTGTAGTTCTCCACATCAAGAATAACCTTTACATACTCAACATCACCCTTGTTAACACAAAGGTTTGTAAGGTGTTCTAATGAATCTAATGTGTCACCGCGCTTGCCGATGATTATGCCCAAACCCTCACCAATAAGATTGATTCGCATAACTTTTCCTTCACGCTTGATATCAAAGTCTACCTTCATACCCATTGAGAAGAAAACATCATCCAAAAAGCTGCGAGCGCGTTCTTCTAAATTAACATCTGCTGTAACACGAACAACAGCGTCTTTTGCGCCGATACCGAACAAGCCTCTGCTGCCGGAATCGAGCACTTCAACTTTTATGTTGCTTCTGTCGAGCTTTAACTCGGCTATAGCTATCTCTATCGCTTCGTCAACGGTTTTAGCCGTGATCTCTACGCTTTTACTCATAGTCGTTATACCTTTCTATTTTTTCTTTTTCTTTTTGCGTTCTCTGAAGTGTACTTCGTCAACGCTTGCAAATGATGTATCTACCTTTAAAATTTTGTTAAGGAAGAACATCTGAGCAATCTGGAACAAGTTAGAAACTATCCAATAAAGACCCAAGCCTGCAGGGAGCGAAATTGAAAACCACGCTGTCATTAAGGGGAAAATGACATTCATCATTTTCATATTGCCTGCAGCAGCATTGTTACCTGAGCCACTGATTTTGCTTGAAATAACCGACACAAGGTATGTTGTAAAACCTGCTAAAAGCGGGATAACAACATATATGCTCGTTAAGTTAGGAATTATTGACAAGTCAAAACCAAAGAAGTCGAAGTTAATGATATTTTCAAGTTTTGCCAATTCCAACTGTGAAAGAGCTGCAGCACCTTCTTCAATAGGATGCTTTGCTGCAATCTCGGCAATCTGGTCCTTGCCCATCATTGCGATGTAGCTGAGGGGTCTTCTGATAATGTTATAAAGAGCAAACAGTATCGGTAACTGCAAAAGCATGGGAAGACATCCACCCATGGGGTTTACCCCTGCCTCCTGATAAAGCTTCATTGTTTCCATGCTCTGTTTTTCTTTATCCTGAGCATATTTTTCCTGAATTTTTGCAAGTCTGGGTTGCAGAGCCTGCATTTTTTTCATGGATTTCTGCTGTTTAATATTTAAAGGCAAAAGTAATACCTTTATCGCAAGTGTAAATAAAATGATTGTAAAACCATAGTTTTTAACAACGAGATATATTCCCTTGAACAAGTATCCCAAAGGAACATTTATAATATCGAAAAAGTTCAAGTTTTTCCTCCTTACGCACAAAAGGTCTAATTATCTTTTTCAACAGGGTCATAACCGCCCTTACAAAACGGATTACAGCGAAGAATGCGCCAAATTGCTTTCGCACCACCGCGCACTACCCCCTTTTTCTCTATAGCTTCCAAAGCATAAGCGGAGCAAGTGGGATAAAACCTACAGCACGGTTTCTTTAACGGCGATATTTTCTTCTGATAAAATCGGATTAATTTAATTAAGACCTTTTTCATAAACAACACTTTACGCAAAGCTATTTTAAAAGCTTTGCACGACTAAACATAGAATAAACAATCTTTGACGCCGCTTCGTACGAATCCACTTCCAAAGCACCTTCTTTTGCGGTGATAATAATATCATAACCTGCTACGATATTATCCTCCAAAAGGCGGTAGCTTTCACGAAGTAATCTTCGCAATCTGTTGCGCCGTACGGCTTTCGCAAGCTTTTTGCCCACTTTAAAGCCAAGTCGGTTGTAATCTTTGCCGTTTGGCAAAAAATATAATGTAAAAAATTTGTGGTATGTTCTTTGTCCTGTTCTGTATACTTTTAAATATTGCTCATTACGATTTAAGCTGATTGTGTTTTTCATAATACCAATTATGAATAAAGTCGCTTGAGCATGCCCAAGCGACCAAATGTTCATAAATTACTTATGCAGATAATACTTTTCTGCCCTTTAGTCTTCTTCTGGCTAAAACCTTTCTACCAGAGCGAGTGCTCATTCTGTTTCTGAAGCCATGGTCCTTTTTTCTTTTTCTTCTGTTAGGCTGATATGTTCTAAGCAAGTGCTACACCTCCTAAAATTCTAATAAAAGCACACCACAATTAATTTTAACTAAGTATCCTTGAATATTATACATAATTTACCCAATGTTGTCAAGAGTTTTTTTAACATTTTTAGTTTGTAAATAAAAAATTAAAATTCTAAAAATTTAGCTTGTTATAACGCTATACATCTGTTATAATATTTTGGTAGATATTTATAATTGGAGGCGGATTATGTTAATTGATTTATCTTGTCCTGTTGAAAATCGCGGAATAAGTGTAAGAAGCAATTCCGAAACAGGAGAACACTACATTTTATTAAAGCTGTTTAACATCAGCGAAAAAGTCATCACTTCACTAAATCTGAATGTTAAAGCATTTGACGAAAACGGCGCAGAGATAGCTTCTCTCCCCGTGGAGCTTACCGAACTCCACGCCGAGCCAAAAGAACAGTTTGCAGAAAACAAAGCTATTTCAATTGAAGAAATTCCTAATGCAAAAAATTTCGTGATTGAATTTACTTATGCTACATTTGAAGGCGAAGAAGAGCCTTATGAACCGTCGGAAGAAAACACTATAGACTACGACGATTCAGAAGCATCTTTAAAGGACGTCCTTGCTCTTCGCGAGATCATTGCCGATGCAGTTCGCTACGCCAGCGAACACGATGACCATTGGGTGTGTGTTTGTGGCAGACCTAACTTTTTAGATTCTGAAAACTGTGTGCGTTGTGGTTGCTCAAAAGATAAAATGTTAGAGAGGTTTTCTTCAAAGAACGCTCTTAACCAAACAATAAAACTCCGTGAAGAAGAGGCTGAAGAGGAAGCTCGTAAAGAGGAAGAACGCCGCGAAATCAAAAAGAAAAAAATCATTAAAGGTCTTATTATTTCCGGTATTGTGGTTGTAGCTTTGGCAATAATTACTGTTTTGGCATTCTTTATTAACAACGCGCTTATAAACAGCGAGGCCGACAAAGCTGTAAAAAACGGCGATTATCTAAAAGCTTACGAATTATACAATAAAACCGGCAATCATAAGAAAATGGATGAAATTCAGCAATATGTAATGGGTAACACCCCAGAAAATCTTTTATTGAGCTTAGGTTCAATGACAGAAGATAGCGAAAACATCTATTTTATTGCATACAGCAATTCGTATCCTTATACAAACAATCTTATAAAAGAAAATAAAAAAACAAAAGAAAAAACCATACTCACCGACGCTGCAAACAGTTGTTTAAATGTTTTGGGTGATTATATTTACTTTATAAATTCTGAAAATAAACCGTGCAAAATGACAAAAGACGGTTCAACAACAGAAGTTATAATGGAAACGCCCGTTGACTACTTATGTATCGTCGGAAACAATATGTATTACATCAAAACAGACTATAATAATCCCGACAACCTTACAGAGGAACAATGTCAGACATTAGCAGCGCAGGGTCAGATAGAATCTTACAAAAGACTTCACAAAATGAACTTAAAGTCTAAAAAGGATTCTTTAGTCTCAGAGGAAGAAATGCTTACTTGCGCCATTTACGGTGACAAAATTTACTTCCTTTCATACGACTCCACCGACTACTATAGCTACGCACTGTTAAAGTCTATTAACTTAGATGGAAGCGACTTAGTTGCACATACAGATGTTCCTGTTCGCTCATTCGTAGTTAAGGGTGAATACCTATACTATGTACCCCTTTACGAGGACGGCTATCAGAGCATAACAGAATTCGACCCCGCTTACTTGGGATATTGTGTAAAAAGACTCAACCTAACTACAAATGAAGTTGATACAATAAGCAGCGAAAACGATTATGTTGATTGGGTTTGCGTTTCGGGCGAAAAAATCATCTACATCACATACAATCGCGAAGAATATATTGCAACGAACTATTCAGAAGAAAGAGTTGATGCAAATCACATACCCAATATTGTGGCATACGATTTAGATACCAAGCAAACCACAATTATTGCTACTTGTCCTTCTTCATATCTTAATGTATGCGGTGACGAAATATACTCAATATCTGCATATCTTTCTTGCAGATTCAAAAATGACGGTTCGGACTTCAATGCTGTTTATGCGGACGGAACATCCAACCCTCCAGAAACCGAAGAAGTAGAATTAACACCTGATTTAGAATCACTTTATTAAAATAGAAAACAAACCGCAGAAAAATCTGCGGTTTGTTTTTTATTCATTTATACCAAATAACTTGTAAGCATTTTTCCAACAAATCATTTCGTATTCTTCTTTTGTGAGTCTTAATTTTTTTAGGCACTCCAATTCAAATTTATGATTCGACAAAGGATAATCCGTTCCAAAAAGTATTTTGTCAGCGCCGTGAAGGCGTATTATTTCCTTTGCTATTTTCGGTTTCATAAACCTCATGGAACTGGAAGTATCGAAATATAAGTTTTTTCCAAACAGATATTCCTTAGCCTGTTCCCATTCGCTGTAGCCACCTAAATGAGCTCCAATAAATGTTATCTCAGGAAAAGCCTCCATTACCCGCGCAAGACGCTTAGGAGACGCTGCATCGGAGTTTTTGTCTCCCAAGTGTATAAGCACCGGAGCTTTGTTTCCTATTGCTTCAAACATTTTCATGGCTTTATCTTCATCTATTTTAAACCCTTGGAATATAGGATGAAACTTAAAGCCAGAAAGACCAAGATCAATTACACGGTCAATTTCGTCCCTTATATTACCATAATCAGGATGTAATGTACCAAGGCCTATGATTTGTTCACTAACAAGAGTTGAAACATAGTTATTTATCATTTCAACCTGTGTAGGTTTGGTTGCTGTTGCACAAACAACAAGCTTATCAATATTATTTTCTTTTGCGCTTTCAATAAGATGTATAAGCCTTCCGTCTGCAGCAGGTTCAATACCATAATATGTATGCAGATTTTCCGTTGCTTTTATTGCTATTTTTTCATCAAACGCGTGGGCGTGTACATCCACTACTCTTCTTGACATTGTATCACCTAAAATTTAAAGCGCCGCGTCATGCGGCGCTTTACTAATCTTTTAAAATTATCTCTGTACTCTACCTGAGCCGTCGCCACCAACGAGGTTTTCAACATCGCTTCTTGAAACTAAGTTGAAGTCGCCGGGGATTGTGTGTTTGAGAGCAGAGGCTGCCACACCAAACTCTAAAGCATCTTTGAAGTTTTTGCCGTCTAAGAAACCGCAGATTGTACCGCCTGCGAAGCTATCACCACCGCCAACACGGTCAACGATAGGAGCAACTCTGTATTCTTTTGAATGATAGAATT
>Ga0233360_1000098_pt1 | contig 14127 bp, 12 predicted proteins | sample ElkDunMinimDraft_20_FD_180671 | JGI IMG/M metagenome (GOLD analysis project Ga0233360, IMG submission 180671) | Fecal eukaryotic communites from dung pellets of Tule Elk in California, USA - Elk Dung A0 | ecosystem: Host-associated > Mammals > Digestive system > Large intestine > Fecal | place...
CAACAGTACCACAGGGGGCAGACCACCGTACAACACATATTCGTTCCATCCGTCGTATTTGTTGCCCTCATAAACAGACATGAACTCCCCAAAGGACAATGGGTTCATATGCAACTCGTCACCTCGGCCTCGGAATTCGGTGATGATATCCTTAGAAAGGAACTTTGCATTACTACCAGTGACATACACATCCACATTGGAAATGCGCATAAATCCATTCAACACAGATTCAAACTCTCCCAGAAGCTGTACTTCGTCAAGAAGGATGTAGTACATCTGATTATCGGCAATCTGTGCCTTGATGTAAGGATAAAGTACTTCCGGATCACGGAATTTTTTACTTTCAAAGGAATCAAAAGCAATCTCAATAATATGATTTTCCTCAACACCACAAGAACAGAGATACTGCTTAAACAGAGTAAATAGCAGATAGGATTTTCCGCATCGGCGCATTCCAGTAATGACTTTGATGAGTCCGTTATGCTTTTTGGCTATCAATTTGTTTAGGTAATAATCGCGCTTGATTTCCAACTCAATCACCTCTATTGAAAATAATTGCACTTAGCTTCACATTTTTTCAATAGAATTATATCTAAAAGCTAAACGCAAGTCAACACCATTGAATTTTTTTGCACCTTGATACAAAAAAATTCAATAACGTTGACTTAAAAGCTGACTATACCCCCTACAAGCCCTATAGCATGGAATGTTCCGGCTATGTGGACTGAGTGTCGCCGGCGGTGATTGTATCTCCCAACACAACAACTGCTGTGCATCTTCTGAAGCGAGGCCGAGCCGGGAGTCCCGGTGATAGTTACATCGGCATCGTAGGCGACTGGGATGAGCGGTTCTACGGCCATTGCAATGTAGTATTCTATTTGCTAAACGCACCCAGAAGCCAGTACAAATACTTCCGAGTGCTAATCCGTTACATCCTATCGTTTGAATCAGGTAGCACCATTGATACCATTGATACCTGTACCTACTTGACGCCCCATTCAATCTTAAGATACATGTTCCAAGGCAGCGCTTACCCCCCCTTTTACTACGCCCTCAGAGACTGCCGAAACCATTTCTGCAATAAATCTTCGCACCTCTCTTAATGACTTATTTAAAAAATGACTACTCTGAATCGTTGAATCATAGTATTCGATTCCATCCTCTATGCGAATACTTAGCAACCCAGCTTTTTCCAATTCGGTAATCATTTTGCGGAACTCATCACGGCTCATGTAGCAGCTAGTATGTAGTATATGCTGGCGATTAATGCAAGCTTTTACAATATGAGCTCTAATCGCATCGGCGTTTGAATCAGCCCTCAGCCACCTAGATCTATATGGTCTGCGTGCAGAATCCGGAAACAGAGCCGTTTCTAGTTCACCATCCCAAACAACTCCTGGAATAAGGTTTTCTTCAAGCCATTTCAGAACATATTCTCTTTTTGTGACATCAACTTTTTTCATAAAATCTTTCAAATTCATCATCTTTCGAACCATCCCTTTTTCTTTAGTGTACTATAAGGCATGTACATTATTCCGTACACCAATCTTTGGCCTATCAATTGTTGATTATATCTCGTGACAAAGCCTTATTCACCAATTCATCCAATCACCGTGTTTCACAACCGGCTCTTATAGCGTTATTATATATATATTATTCGATTGTGAGGCACCAATGTGAAGTATTCGCGCACAAAAAATCATCTCATACTTGTCACGCTTCTCACTCTGCTCTCTTCTCTCTATGGCTGTGGCACGACCAACGCTATTGCAGCAAAACACTGCTATATCTGTGAGGGTCTTTCGTATCACGCACCATGCTTGATCAACTTATCCACCGGAGATATTCTGGAACTCTCTATTTATGATAATGATCCTATTGACCAAGGAGAGCTTGCAAAAGTTCAAATGACAGGTCACATTTCTTTCACCATGTGCGGAGGCATGCTTGCCATAGTTGACGCGGGTAACCACGCTCAGATATCTATCCCACCTGATCAAAAAACGATGAACATCGAACTTTTCTGTGAGGCGTGTCAGCAAGCCCTACACAGTATATCCAACAGAGGAATTGTCCTCGCCGATTTGTATGACCTAGGCCATATTCAATACTATGTTCTTGAAAGGGGTGCAGAATACGCCTTCCGAGATTATGCGATTAGTATTGAACAGCAGAATGACACCAGCGACTTAATACTTAGCGTTTATGGCACAAAATAAAGAAGATGCGTCTCTTAATACAGCAAGAGACGCATCTTCTTCAAGCTTTATTCCTTATCATGTCTTGTCTGTAGTAACAATATAGCCTGCTATACTACTATGTCCAAGCTATGTTTTTTTTAGAATGTCTAACTTATGTTAGCGCCAGAAGAAACCACCGTTGGTCAATTGCTCGCGGCACTAACACTAATCTAATATGTATCTTCTTTAACCTAAACAAGGCCAAATATCTAGGAATACTTTTAGTCTATTGATCCACTCTTCAGGCAAGAGACCCAACATCACAATTACAACAACAATGAACAACACTAAATTCCGAAATGGATCCCAATACTTCTCAACAACATTCCAAAGTCTTGTAATTGCGCCCTCTTTGATTACAAAATCCCATACCTGTACATTCCCTTTTTTCTCAACTGCTGCGTAATTCTTACAAAATGCACAGAAGTTTTCTTTTGGTTCTTCAAGAGGAACATCTGATAGCGCACCTATAAATTTCATCCATTTTTCCTTATCAAGAATGTCCGACTGAGATATCTGTTCACAATAAGCAAAAAAGAAATCTGTAAATTTTTTCCTACGCCTACAAAAACACCGTCTTGTCCACGCCTTAAATCCCTGTCTGTTTTTGTATTGAAGGGTTTCCAATAAATCCAAACGCATTCCCTGATGATAGTCAGCATCACCATCTTGACATTTTGTATTCAGGTAGTGAAAAGAAATTGTAGCAAGTGGATTCGGTTTTGATAATCCCAGGGCATTCTTCCCGACATAAACTTTAATGGGTCTATTGGTTGGGTTATTCAACGCAATTAACGCTGATCCTCTCCAGTTTGGATCAATACTGGTACTAACATGGCCAAATCCTTCCACTACTTTTGACACTCTTGATACAATATACCCGGCTATGTTTGACGGAACAGAAAGGTATTCATAACTTACAGCCAACACGGTATCCTTAGGCTTAACATAAATGTAGTGCTTATATGGATACACTCTTTCTCGGTATACTTTTTCCAACATGCCAAACTCGACAGACATCCCAATTATCGTCGGTGTCAAGTCATAAGAAGCTCCCTTTAGACATGATTCTTCGAATGGATATATTCTTAATCCGCCTTCTTTTTCTTCATTCTTTATATCATACTTACTAAGTTGTCCAAGTTTATCCACAATCTCTTTCCCTTCGTATCTATCATTTCTGTTTCGACAATAAGAATCCAACCATTTTCCCTCCCATCCACATTTCATGTTCATCTTTGATGGGAAGTAATGTCGTGTATAACTGCATATACGCTCTCCCAACTGACCCCGTAAAAAGAATCAACTCCGGCCTCTTTTCGTATGGCCCCGCACGAAGCACATGTTTGTACGAAATCCCAGAGTATAGCTCTATATAATAGATTTTAGAAACCCCCATATACTTAGCTTTCTTCGCACACAACTCACATGGACTTGAGGTCGTGAATAAACAACCTTCTTTTACGCGGGAACGCCCCACTGGTCCCAAATTAAGAAATGCTGTTTCCTCTGCATGCAACGAGCGTGGATGCACCTGATTAGACTTCCCTTTTATTCCATTGTACAAGTCTTTGAAGCAATAATTTGGCAATCGGCCTTGCGCACAGAGTGGATTATCCTCACTATCATACACTTCGCGAGTCCTATCTTTTAGCTTTACTTGAAAATCATCATTATCATCATTCTCAAAATCGCTATATGCCGCCGTTGACCAGTGACTAACCAGCTCACATAGATTTCTATAAGAGCATGGCAACTGCTCTTCAGGTTGTTGATTCCAGCCCACAGACAGGAGATGATACCCACTATCTGTAATCACAGCACCTACCTGCCGGGAAATACACCCGGAATTCAACTTAGCAGTATAGGCAATCTGCATGCATCTTTCGATTGGAGTCGGAAGTACAAGCCCGGGATGCATTATTAGACAAACATATTTCAAAAGGACCTTTTTAAGAGTTAGATGCGCTTCATTATCTTGACTATTGTTTATAAAGATATCCGCACTTTCCAGACAACTTGCCACATTCTGGAGTATGAATGCAAGTTCTTTCTCTAACTTACTTTTTTGTACTTCTTCGATTACTCTTCCCAAAATTCTCTTTCCGTCACATTCCCCTTTCTCTCCTCCTGTGTATTCTTCATATACCTTTTGAAATTCAGTCAACAGTTCTATCTGATTGACTTCCTCAATCTCTTTTTGCGTAAACTTTTTGACTTTCAACAACCGATGTTCGCGTTCCCAATCTTCTGTATAAATCCCTAGGAGGTAATAGTTACTGTATCGCTGTTTCAAATACATTGATTCAAAAGGGTTCTTAATTGAATCCACTACAACCAATGTATGTTTATGTGCATTCCCACCTAGTTTAAATTTTTGTTCTTCACTCAGTGCAGAGAACCACCTATTCTGATAAGTTCTCAACAGTTTAATTGCCAGATTAATCTCTTCTGCTATTATTGTGAAGCCATCTCTATCGAACTTGTCCCATTCACCAGGAATGGCTTTTTTGAAAATTCGTAGATTTATCCCCAACAGTTGCATCACTAGATTTGGCAGCCCTTTAGTAATTGCCGCAACCGCATCTCTCCATCTTTTAACTTGTGCCGGCAAGAAATCATAGATGTACTCTTTCAGAATCCAATAGTATATAGGGTTTTCAAAATTTGATTTTTCTTCCCTTAGACGTTTGTACTCAACAAACAATCTATATAAGTCTTTATTGGAAATCACAAACTTTGCTCCATTTACGTATTCAAACATAGACTGCACATCTAAGTCCACCATTGATATCGTGCCAACTCTATGCTCTTTATGACAGACAATGCGAACTCGCTGCTCTTGTTCATTTTCTGATACACCTATCTCTATATCCGCATCTGGAGCAAAGTATTTCAAATATGGGCTAGCTTGTTCTCCATCCTCAGCCGATGCACTTTCAACATCAATAGCAAACCATTTTTGAAGGTCAATTTCCATTTTTGCTTCAATAAAAGCCTTGCCTGCTTTAGTAATTCTCTCATCCGACTCTTCAGGAATCAGTTTTTTTACGAAGTCCTCTCCCTCCTCCAACACATGAGCCATTATCAGCGCACTAGATTTGATTTCATGGAATGGTTTCCAATGCTTTTTCGCATATGTATAAAGAATCCTATACTCATGTTCCGAGTAAAGATCCTCTCCACCATATCCTGGGATTGGAAGCTGGAGTTCATCAAAACGCTTTTTAAGAATATCCGCTGCCGTAGTAGAGCCAGATCCAGTCTTACCACATAAACCAAGTACTATAAAATCGCCTTGCGATGCAAAAAGGGCCTCCATTAATTGATAATCTTTCCTTATTTTATCTGCTTGTACACCCATACAACTTACCTCTCCATCTTAATTTTCCATTTGCTATGTTTTTCTTTACTAATGCTATTCAGCCTTTTTGTGCAAAAATCTCATACTTTGGATTATTTAGTCTCATTTGGAAAACATCTATCATAAACAGCGTTTTCATACAGAATCACCGACTTGATGGCTTCCACATTCTTATGTTTGAACCACTCCCTAATCCCAAGTATGCAATAACAACGCCTATAAAGAGAAGTATACCGATCAAGACTGTCATAAGAGTCCCCACTTTCTTCATCCTTTTAGCCTTAACATATATCTCCTTCTACTAATCGGAGCACACTCTCTCGTGACAAGAAAAAAACACAGATAACACATCCCAACCAACATATGGCCGCAGCAGTTAGTGGCAGTTCAAGAAGAAACACGCTTTCTGTTTTCTGTGCAATGGATAGAAATCTTGGTATCACATAACTTATCCCCATCCCAAGGCTGACTCCAGTTATGCACAGAAATCCACTTTGAACCAATCTCATATTTCCAATTTGCCCCTTAGGCATCCCCATCCATCGAAGCGCAAGAAATTGAGACTCTCTCCTTCTCCCCTGCCGCAAATATTCCATCTTCTGTTGCCGGGATGCCATAATTAAGATCGCAAGTCCAAGAAGTGCTAAGTACAGTGCCTCCTTCTGCAAGAGATCCCACCTCGTCTGCAACTCCACATTTGGATTGGATACTGCATATCCAAGAGTTTCAATTGCTTTGGTAACCTCTCGTGCCGCTCCAATATTTCGAATTCTCACAACAGCAGATGAGTATTCCCCGGTTTGACCTTGTTCCTGCAAAACTCTTTTAGCTGTTTCAATGTTCAAATACCCCGCATCCGCAGCATCTTCACTTTCATAGATCCCAGACACTTTGGAAACAAGCAACTCTTCACCAACGCTCAACACAAAATCATCCTCCACCCAATTCACCGGCGGAACATAGTTACTGGCCCTACGGGTCGTATCAGAAGGATCCCGAAACATTTTGAGCGTTTCTTTTTGCAGTATAATCCAGGGCATCATGCTGTTCTCCGGGAAGATGCCCCCCATGTTATACTGCACATTCAAATAGCTCTCATCTACACCAACAAGAGTTAGATCCGCCTCATATTTCCCGACCGTGAGTTTAACAGGAACCTCGATTCTGTTTGTTGCGGCAAGAACATCGGAAATTTCCAGAATCTCCCACATCGCCTCATTGGACAGGCTCTTGTAATCCGTTGATGTAATTTTAAGTTCGCATGGCTCCGCTTTTTCTGTCAGGACTGTGTGCATGACCGCACAAGCAAAGTAAATGCTGCATACACCTAACACAACCAAGCATACATACACCACCACAAACTTTGTTCGCAAAGTTTTGATGGATAATCTCAACAAATCAAGTATTCTCATAGTTTAATATGTTTGCTACTCTGCTTCCGTTGTTTCCGAAAGGCGAAACCCAAGACGGCTATTACTCCGGCACCAATAGCTACAGATATCCACCATTGACTTGCTGCAGCCTCCACTTCCTCTTCCGTTTCTGTTGTCGGCACAGAAATCACCAACGCTTTAATATTGGTATCGACATCTACTTCTTGGACATATTCCTGTCCATTAGCATCTTCATAAATCAATGTGACCGTGCCGGACGTATTTCCATAGCGTTCTTCTGCATCTTCCTTCATGCCAACAAATACATCCAGCTTAGTCGTAGCCGCTGTTCCCGGTTCCATATTTCCTATAAACCCCGTGCCAACAGGGTACAATCCCGGCGCAGACAGTTCTACCCGTGCATTGTAAACGGGACTACGTCCTAGGTTCATGACTTGAAAAGACATTTGAATTGTCTCGCCTGCATTCAACTCAGGTTCCAAGTTGAATGGTGCCAGTTCCACACTCGGAACCTGAGCAACCTCCACCATGATTGCGCCGGCGGATGCCAACGACATCGCATCGCTATTGTCATAAGACATTGAAAGGTTGATATTATATCGTTGCGGCGGGGTTTCCAGATCGGTACTATAATGGATTTCGATATCCATGGTTTTCCCCGCCCCAAGCTTGTCAATGTAGATCGTATTACTGTCATTTTGAAGCACAAAGTTTGCGGAGTCACAGGAGACAGTCACCACCATATTCTGTACCGACATTGTCTCACTGGTATTTCGTAGTGTTACCGTAGCAGTAAAATCCTCGCCCGCAGATACAGGAGAAGAATCAAGGCTGTACTTGCTTATAAGAATCCTGGGCTGTGACTCCGGTGTTTCCTCCTCCATTGTCATTCCCATATCGATTTGCGGTTCAACTACTTCATCTGTAGACTGACCATCGGTAATGGTGAAATAGCAAGTATATATCTGCTGAATGATATTCCCACTAGAACTCTGTGCCTGTATATTAAGGCTGACAGGATATGTACCATTTTTTCGATCTGACTTAAGTGGAAACTCAAAACGCACCAGATAAGCCTCAACTCTTTCTTCCAGCTCGGCATCCTTGTTCTTCTCTTCGTTGACTAAATGTTCTTCCAAAACAAACGTCTTCTGATAGTTTTTATATTGTATCGGTGAAGAATAAGAATCTCCGAGATTTGGCGTAACGATGATCTGGCTTGCCTTAATATCACCATCCGCAATTAGAGGGAGAACAAGTGTCACCACGCCATTTTTGACCTGAGGCAAATACCCATCTCGGTACGCTTTATCCATGCCATCATATATATTTGCATCATCAATCTGCAGCCTCGTTGCACCTGTTATATCTATTGTTCCACCGGGCGGCGTAATCACAGGCGCATCGGTTACTGGTACAGATGGTGTGTTTGTCGGCGTATGTACAGGCGTCACAGTCGAAGTTGGCGTTGGTTCTGGACTATTTGTGGGTTCCGGAGTGTTCGTCGGCTCCGGGGTATTACTGGGCAATACAGTCGGTTCAGGGTCAACATCTTCCGAGACGACATTTTCTATCTGTGTAGAATCCTCGATTGTCGCAACAGTAGCTTCCAGCAACGGTATGGCTGTTGCCTCACCTTCTGATATATTTTCATCTGCAAAAGCTACTGTATAAAGGCTTCCACACAGCATCATAGCAACCAGCAGAAGTGACATTGCTTTTTTCATTGTTTTACCTCCGAACTGTCCCAGACTCCACAAGAATCTCTCTATCTACCGAAAATTTCCCCTTCTCTTCTTCAAACAGCAGTACTGTATAGCTACCACAGGAACACAATGTCTCTATCGTATTTGACAGTTTTCCTTCTTCATCGTCAATCCCATCATATACATTATCCAAAATAATAATTTCCGGTTTAGTGACAAAAGCCCTGGCGATTCCAGCAAGTCTCATTTCCAAATCCGATATACTTTTGGGGAACGCATAGATAACATGTGTTAGCCCAATGCTTTTTAGTATTTGAACTCCAGCCTGCTCTCGTTCTTCTTTTGATTTCCCCTGAAGCATCAAGGGCATCGTTACATTTTCCAAAATAGAAAACTCAGGACATAACCCCGGTTCATTCGATGTGTATCCTATATGTTTCTGGCGAAATTCCGCCGCCTGCTCTTCATCAAGTTCATGCACAGGGATGCCGAGCACATTGATCTCTCCGTGATCAGGCTTAATCATTCCGCCAATCAGTTTCATTATCTCCGCCCTACCACTGTACCGGGCACCCATTATTCTCACACGTTCTCCCCGTTGGATCGTAATGTTTGCGCCCCGAAGCAGAAAGTGGCTATAACCGCTTCGCTTTACTATGGTGTCAAGCTTTATAATCGTGTTCATTACTTCACCACCGTTAGAATCCCTGCATCCATTTCACATACCGTATCACACAGTTCTTCAATATCCTGTTGATTATGACTGGCCAGGATAATGGTCTTCCCCTGCTCACGAAGTTCTCGGATAAGGCTGCGCATTTGAACAACCGCAACTTTATCCAGACCATTGAGCGGCTCGTCCAGAATCAACAGCGATGGATTTTCCATAATTGCCTGTGCAATGCCAAGCCTCTGCCGCATACCCAGCGAATACTTTCCTACCGGCTTTTTCATATCCGGATCCAGACCAACACGGATAATAGCCTGTCGGATAGCCTCTCTCTCGATCCGCCGGCGAAGCGACGCCAAGAGTTCCAGATTCTTCATCCCCGTTAAATTTGGCAAAAAACCGGGTGTTTCAATGATAATACCTGCATCTTCCGGAAAATCCATGTCACGGCCTACCTGTTTATCGTACACGAAGATTCGCCCTTTTGTTGGAAGCAGAAAACCGCAGATACATTTCATAAGCACCGTCTTACCGCTGCCATTGTTTCCTACAATGCCGTGGATCTTTCCGCTCTCAAAATCATGCGAAACCTCATGCAAAACCTCGGCTTCTCCAAATGACTTGGATACCTGCTGGACACTGATTGCGATATTCACAGCCATTTTTATCCCTCCGTTCCCGTAAAGACAAAATTGTATTTCCTTATGGCCAGAAGCGCCAGCAGAAACTCCAACACAATAAGAGCGCCAAATATAGCAAACGACTGCCACATTCGCGGGAGCCGATCATATCCGAAGTTGTGCATATGATAAGTGGCCTGGTTCAAAGGAGATAACCAACCGACAGCCACATTCGCCTTATAATAAAGGCCCGCCGGAAACTGAAATACAGCATCTATCGTGGTCGGCTTCAGGAGAAAACCAAACACGCTGAAAACAAAGCCGCTGACAATTCCGGCCGCAGAACCTTTCCACAGGGTAAACACCAGCATAATGAACACCAACACCAACGTATAGCACAGCATTAACCCAAAAATAGTAAACATAGCCCTATAGGGAAATGACATTTCCAGCGTCTTCACAAGGGAGGGGACCGCGATCGCCTCGCCCGCTCCGGAGTAACCAAGTATTGCCGCCGTCTCACTCCAGATGTTTCCGATGTATGACTGTCTGATACACACAAGAATTGTAGATGCCAGAATATACAGCAGAAACAGCATTGTAGCCGATGCTGTATATAACAACTGCCCGGTGATCCATCTGCGACGATTCATCCGCATCAAATAAAACGGCGTACCGGAGGAAAGGAACGGCATGTCCGCAAACAGGAGTATAAGCAACAATGAGACCAGGAGGATGGAATCACTGTCACCAAACGTCCATATAAAAGCTTCTGCAAGCTGCATTGTAGTATTGTGCTCTTTCGCAAACTGGACAGCCTTGTCCGTAAGAAGGAAACACAGCACAAACGCCAACGCGAATGTCACTATGATACGAGCATTCTTTCTCCAATGCTGAAAGTTATATCCCACCACGGAAATACTCTGTCGTATACCCCTCACAGTTCAGCCACCCTCTTTCGCACCGCCGCCATGAAGCACAGAACCTCCAGCACCATGCACTCTATATTCACTACTGCCGCACTCCATGGCCCATACACCCATTCTTCTCCCGGCCATAGCCACCCTTTGGGGTCTATCACATACAGTGAGGTAAAATACCTCTCATGAAGAATAATCAGCAGATAATAGAATACAAATGGAGCTGCATATGCGATATACTTACTCTCCATCTGCGATGACATCAGCATTCCCAGAAATGCCCAAAAGCCTCCGGACAGAAAAAAGCGTCCGCAGGCATACACGGTATCCCAAAACCACTGCTTCGTTTCTACTTCTTCCATTGGCGCTGCCTCCATAGGTGCAAACACCAAATAGGCAATTCCGTAAGCAAGAAGCGTTCCGATCACAGGTACAAACCCACCGGAGACAAGGCATCCTGTAAATTTTCCCAGCACATACCCCTGTCGAGATGTTCTGCTTATGTACAGCTTCACAAATCCTGTTTTGATATCATCGATATATGCCGCCCCATAGGGAAGGGCACATAGAATCGGCACGGCCAGTAATACTGTATCGGAAGACAGTGCATCATAGATCAGTTTGCCATGAAATCCATTGAACAGGAGATCTTCTGATCGTGCAGCGTCCAGGATTGTCTCAAACCCTGCCATAAACAGAAGCCCACAGAACGCTATTCCCGCAAGAATTAGCCTCCACGAAAAGACAGCCTGTTTAATATCGGCCCGTATAATATTCCCCAAACGCCACACCCCCTCACAATGATTCGCCCTTTGTACTGCTTCCTTTCAACCTTTTGCACTCAGATGTTTAAAGGACGCATTCCCCCATATGAATTATATCTAACGGCTTTCCTGTCGGGTCGTAATTACAGCAAATTCCGTATCTTTCGTCGTGAAATAGGTATTTTTATTTGTGTACATAAATAGAAGGAGTGTATCTTCATCAAAGACACACCCCTTTCAATGTATTGCGGATTTCTATATTTCGCCATAGTGTTAATAGCCCAAACGAGTGTTAATAATGCTTCCGTCTACTGCATTGATAACTGCAACTTGCCCATCCTCTTCATATATCAAAGTGCCATCTTTCTCATAATAAGAGTATGTTCCGTTAAAAGTATACGCAGGAATCAGATAAAAATCAGAATAGTTATTTTTGATTCGAATTCGTGCCAATCCCAATTCAACGTTATTGACATTTACATCAATTCGCCCTTCTTCCATCATCGCATACCCCAAAAGATCATCTGTTTCTTTATATGACTTTAGCCTATCGAGCACTTCATCAAATGAAAGCAACTGGACATTCTCTTCAATCACTTCTAAGACTTCCAAAGCACCAGTATATTCAAAATATGCTATCTGGTCTCCACAAAACTCAATTGTTATATTTTCATAACTATAATTTGACGCATAGGAATCTTCACTTTTCAAGTTCATGATTTGTCCTTGCTTGGTAACTTGGATGCCCTCATAAGTCGGAATCGCTTCCACCACCAATCGATAACCTTTGCTTTCATCAGAGAAATTCCGTTCCGTCACCACACAAGAATCAATCAGCCAATGCTCAAAACCCATTTTTTCAAGAATCTCAATGGTTTTTAGTCTTACACGCTCCATATCTGTTTCGTTAGGCTCTTTGTTACTATATGTACTGCTAATAGGCAGTATTTCATCATCCATGTATGCAATTATCGTATGCAATCTATAATCATTCGCATCTCTATTCATTGCATTATACAGATATGGTATTTTGTTAATTTCTGTGGTTGCGACTATATACTCCGTCTTATCCAAGTTTGACATTTCATCGTCTACACCAAGAAAACTTGTAAAATCAAAGTAATGTGTTGTCGGATAAAACTCCCACTCACAAACAGTCCTCTGCACTGTTTTAGGTGCCGCATTATACATTTCCTCATATTCTAAAATCAATGCCTCATACCAAGAGATTACTTGATTAGCAAGTTGCTCATCCCCCCCATAATACTCTTTAAGACCAACCGGATCACTAATATGCTTTCGCAAGGATATGATAGTTTCTTCTATTTCTTCTTTGCTCATCACCTCCGAGTATTCATACCAAGTCGTCTCTCCAAACAGAGCAAGCGCAACATTTTTCGCTTGCTCAGATGAAATGGTTCGTGGAGTAACCTGAATCAATGGATACTGATCATTCACAACCGGAATAACAACATCCAGCAAAAACGAAATATCTCCTTGCTTGTTTGTAAATATTCCTGTATAAGTTTTGTTTGTCTTCTCATATTCTTCTTGTCTTGTTTGTTCCTCTTTCTCTATCGCCACAAGAACACTTTCATTTTTATTTGTCACAATCTCAGAGTCAGGCGTAGATTGACAACCACTCAAAAAAAGTGCATTGCATATTATAATTCCACAAAGCACCATTTGTAAGCATGCGCTCTTTCTACCTTTGTTCTTCACAACTACTCTCCTTATCATTAAAAGTACAAGTTGGAAACCGGCTAATAAAGCCGATTTCCAACTATTGTTGCCACCCCTAACTACAGTCAGTATCTAGAATCTCCCTGTTTAAATCGCACAGAACCCGCATTGTTCTCCGCTGCTGTGTGGGTGTAGTAGTACCATATGGTATCTTCGTCAACCGCGTAACTGTCTGTTCCGGACAATCTCAAAGAGTTAATACTGCCAAACCCATAAATGCACAGGTTTGTATTATTGTTAAGACGACTAGGTTCATAGGCCAGATGATTCCATGTGCTAGGCCCAACAATACCATCCTGTGTAAGGTTTTTATCTCCTTGAAATGTCTTTACAGCCGACTGAGACCATGTCCCATATCCCTCATCAATATAGCCTCCCCGTGCTATGTCTGTGCGGGTCGAACTACTATAGCCATACATCAGCGATTGAATTGCTCCTACATAACCACCACTGTCCCCAGGATAAATGGTGTGGAAACCAGACATCACATACTGCATGGACGAAAGCGCAGAGGCCGGAATCGTCATGCATAAACATATCACCACAACCAGGACGAACGGAATCACACGTTTGAAAACCTTTTTCATTGTTCTTCGCTCCTTTGTTTAGTATTTACGATGAATCAGGCGGGGTTCATCGCAGACCCCATAGCCTAATTTACAAATACCACATAGAGCTTTGAGTTTGTCGATTTTGCTGTGCAAGC
>Ga0233360_1000099_pt1 | contig 13570 bp, 9 predicted proteins | sample ElkDunMinimDraft_20_FD_180671 | JGI IMG/M metagenome (GOLD analysis project Ga0233360, IMG submission 180671) | Fecal eukaryotic communites from dung pellets of Tule Elk in California, USA - Elk Dung A0 | ecosystem: Host-associated > Mammals > Digestive system > Large intestine > Fecal | place...
CGCATCGAGCCGTCGGCCTGCACTTCATTGCCGATTGTGTGCTTGCGTGCAGATGTCCGCTCCGTGCTCAGGTCAATAAGCTCATAGCCATCCTCGTCCTGGGCGATGGTGATGCCTTCGGGGAGGACGAGGTCAAACTGGAGGTTGGTAATATCAACCACATTCTCCAGATTGACAGACAAAACAGCTTGTTCTCCTGAACGAGCTTCCATATCGTCTATTGACAGGGTGTTGTCATAATCCGTCGCCAATGGCTGGATATTCGTAAACTCACTCCATACATTTGCTGTTTGGTAAGCTGAAACAGAAGCAGCTGGAACAAATACCGGGATGGATTTATCTAGAAATTCAAAAGTACCCGCTGATTCAGGAGAGGGAGATTTACATACAGGTGGAGTGATAGATTTACAAGTGATGGAGGTAAGACTACTGCAAGCAGCGAAAGCACCACTTTCAATACTCGTCATACTCTTGGGGAGGGTGATGGAAGTGAGGTTATCGCAATCATAGAAAGCATCTTCTCCAATGCTCGTCACACTCGCAGGGATAGCGATGGAAGTAAGGCAGCTGCAATTATAGAAAGCATGGTCTCCAATGCTCGTCACACTCTCGGGGATAATAGTAGTAGAACATCCTGCAAGCAAAGTATTAGTACCTGTCTCAATGATAGCATTACAGCCATTACGCGAGTCATATACTGTATTACCTTCTTCCACCGTGATGGAGGTAAGGCTGCTACAACGTGAGAAAATACTCTGTTCAATGCTCGTCACACCATCTGGGATTATAACGGAAGTAAGGCTACTACATTCATAGAAGGCCGCTACTCCAATGCTCATCACACTCGTTGGTATAGTGATAGCAGTTAGATTACTACAACCATCAAATGCACCGGCTCCGATGCTTGTAGTCCCTTCTTTTATCTCGAAGGAAGTATTGGCTGCCATCGTCCCTTTGTATGCATATAAAACTTTACCGCAATATATAGCTCCATCGGGTTGGTTTTCATACCATGGTGTACCATGTAGTGCCCACCCCTTTATCTCAATCACACTCGATGGGATAGCGATGGAGGGAAGGTTACTATCTTCAAAGGCTCCATCTTCAATCGTAGTTACGCCTTCGGGAATAACAATAGAGGGAAGGTTCGTGTAGTTCTCAAAAGCATGATGCCCTATTATCCTCACCGTATTAGGTATCACAGTGGTTGGGAAGCCCTGAATTAGGGTATTGGTGCTTGTTTCAATAATCGCATTGCAATTATCGCGTGAGTCATATACCGCATTACCCTCATCTATAACGATGGAAGTAAGAGAGCCGTTATCTGCAAATGCGGCTTCTCCCATCTCAGTTACACTCTTGGGAATATAAACAGAGGTAAGATTGTCACAATGGGCTATAGCTTCTCCTCCTATTGTAGTTACACCCTCGGGGATTGTGATAGAAGTAAGGCTACTGCAACCCGAAAATGCAGAGTCTCCAATCTTTAAAACCGTATTGGGAATTATGGTAGCCCCACAACCGAGAATTAGGGTGTTGGTACGGGTTTCAATAATGGCATTGCAATTATCGCGTGAGTCATATACAGTATTTCCTTCGGCTACAACAATGGAGGTGAGGCTACTGCAATCAAATGCCCAGCGATCTAACGAAGTTACTCCTTCGGGGATATCAATGGAGGTGAGGCTGCTGCAACCATAGAAAGCTGACCTTCCAATACTCGTCAACTGCGAATTCTCGGGAATGCTGATAGAGGTGAGGCTGCTGCTTATTCCGTATTTACAACCAGTTATTACTCAATGTTTTGCGAGTAATAAGTCGGAAATATGGTCATAACCTTTAACGGTGCATTCTAAAAGGTGAAGATTTAACGTTTTTATTGTTTCTTAACGCTCAAAGCGTATCAATAAAGGGTATTTCTTCTCTTTTCATTGCTATTTGCAGTTTGATATTTCCATCATTCCACGTTTTCGGCACAAAGGTACGACAATTTCCAAGTACGGAAAAGCACACTCTTATCAATCTTTTATTATGGAGGATTGAAAATCTGCCGCTTGCCAAATCTCTCTCTGTCGAAAAAAATAAACCTCTGAAGGAAAGCTTTGCTATAGTGACAATATATTCCTACTTAATTCGTTTTGTCTGAAAATAATTGAATTTCATCGAAAGTATAGAATAAATACGAAAATAAACGGCTTAATTTGTAAATCATTTAATATAAATATATGAACAGACAGCCGGATAACCATACGAAAGAATATTTATTATATGCCGTTTTATTGGGCATAACATTTCTATTTCCGTTTCTCCATGCTGGAGAAATGGCATTTGACAATGGAGTATTTCAATGGAACTATATCTTGCAGACATGGGTGGAAACATTACCTTTCGTCATATTATTGCTCATTCACATATTATTGTTACAACCAATCCTGTTTGAAAAAAGGCAAACGAAAAAATATATTGCCCTGGCGCTTTTGACTATCGGTGTTTTCTTTGTTTATACCCACTGCTGGCACAACAGTCGGGAACCCTATTTTCCCGATTCCACTAAAATAGAAAGAGCTCCACATGGACATCCTATGCATGAATCATTTTCAACGCCACCTATGAAGGTGCCACAAGTACATAAGAAGCAAGATAAGTTAAAATTGTCCGGCCCAATCGTTATGGATACTCTTATGGCCATTCTATTACTTGGTTGCAGCCTTGCCATCAAACTGATGTTCAAACATTATGAGAGTATCCGAAAGATGGAATTGCTGGAACACACACAGGTTTGTCAGGAGTTGTCGCAATTGAAAGCCCAAATCAGTCCACACTTTTTTATGAACAGTTTGAATAACATTCATGGAATGATAGAGATTGATTCTACCAAGGCTCAAAACATGATATTGGAGTTGTCCGGGATGATGCGCTATGTCTTGTATGAAAGTTCCACGTCTATGATAACCTTATCTAAGGAACTTGAATTTCTACGTAATTACATTTCGTTGATGCGGGCTCGCTATAACTCAAACAAGGTCGCAGTGAAATATACATTTCCCAATGAAGAAAATGTATCTTCAATTTTAGTACCACCATTGTTGTTCATCGTATTTATAGAGAACGCTTTCAAGCATGGCGTTGATTATCAGAATAGTTCTTTCATAAACATAGAATTGTCCATAGATAAGCAAGCGCTTACCCTACATTGTATAAACAGTGTCCATAAAGATGGAGACAAACCTGTTGGCGGTATTGGACTTGACAATATTCGCAAACGATTAGATATTATATATGAGAATGACTATTCATTGGATTTCAGTATATTGGATAAGATTTTTATTGTCACATTAACAATTCCCACAAAGAAATGAAAATAAAGTGTATAGTAGTTGATGACGAACCGGTTGCATTACAAAAAATGCAGCACTATGTAGAACAAACCCCGTATCTTGAACTGATTGCGGCATGTGACAATCCGATTGATGCCATCCATGTATTGTCTGAAACTGATGTTGATGCCATCTTTACAGATATAAATATGGCGGGACTGAATGGTCTGGATTTTGTTTCATCATTGGTAAAATGCCCACTTGTCGTGTTCATAACTGCCTATCACGAATACGCTGTTGACAGTTATAAAATAGGAGCCGTCGATTATATTACAAAACCGTATGGCTTTAAGGAATTTCAAAGAGCGGCCGACAGAGTCCGCATGCAGTATAATATGATGCAACAATGTAATTTGGCACCTGGCAAGAATTCTCTTTTTATTCGTGCAGACTATAAATGGATACACATCAAGACCGAAAACATCCGATACATTCAGGGATTAAATGACTATTTGCGCATAACATTGATTGACAATCCGAAGCCATTGGTTACTTACGCCACATTTGCAGGCATCAAAAATGTGCTTCCTTCCAATTTCATACAAGTACATCGTTCTTGGATTGTAAATGTAGAACAAATAAAAGAGATTGACCGCAACAGAATTGTAATGGACAAGGATACCTACATCCCGATAGGGAACACATACAAAGAACCATTAACAAACTATTTACAGAATATGTCTGTAGGAAAATCAAGCAGATAAATGGAAAATATATTTGGAACATACGAATCTATCCAGTTGGAAGAAATGAAAAAAGTACGGTTGATGAACCGTATCGACACGAAGTATGTAACAACACTTCCATTCTTGATTTTCATCCTGAAACAAGCAAAAGATTTCTATTTCGTGCAGAACATCAACGGGCAATTCATGATGCCTTATCATACGCTTTATTACGACACGCAAGATATGGATATGTATATGGAACATCTGCGAGGACGTAAGAAAAGGCAAAAAATACGTATCCGTAGTTACGAAAATTCCAGTCAATCATTCCTGGAGATAAAGAACAAGAGTAATAAAGGCAGGACTGAAAAGGTACGTATTCCCTACATGCCCGAAGACAAAAAGTCGTTTGATGACTTTATAGGGATGCATGGCAGCTACTCTTCTGACAGATTGTCCGGACAGATTGAGAACCGTTTTTCTAGAATCACATTGGTCAACAAAAACATGACGGAACGGCTGACCATAGACATTCATCTGCGATTCCGACATATTCCGACCGGAACCACTTGCGGATTAAACCGCTTGGTCATCATTGAATTGAAACGGGACGGCAATTCCAGTTCTCCCATTATGGAGATTCTAAGAGAGATTCGTGTTCATCCGGCAAAGTTCAGCAAATATTGTATGGGAATGGTACTTACAAACGACAAGCTGAAGTATAACAGATTCAAACCACGGATTCGGCATATCAAGAAGCTATGTGACGTTTCAAAGGATATTAAGTTTTAATGTAATACAGAATATGGAAGATTTGGAAATTTTAGACACACCGTTGATAGATACAGGTGGTATGGGCGAGCTTTTGCTCCGTTTTGCGTTCAATGCGTTCTTTGTATGGATAATCATCCATAAGATGTACTATCCGAAAAGCCTGCGCAAGGATTATTATTTCACGTTTGCCATGATAAGCGTCAGTATCTTTTTCCTGATATTCCTGTTGGGAAGCGTAAAGATAAAGGTAGGATTTGCTCTCGGGCTGTTTGCTATTTTTGGTATTATCCGGTATCGCACAGAGTCTATGTCGGTACGTGAAATGACCTATTTGTTCGTGATTATAGCCGTATCGGTCATCAATGCTCTTGCCGTCACACTGAGCTATGCCGAATTGATTGTTGCCAACCTTATTTTTCTGCTCTGCATACGTTTGAGCGAAAACTTGCCGTGGCTAAAACATATATCGGAGAAACTTGTGTTGTATGATAAAATCGAGCTAGTCAAACCCGAACACCGCGAAGAGTTGATTGAGGATTTGAAGAATCGTCTCGGACTGTCGATTACTAGGGTGGAAGTAGGTGCCATCGACTTCTTGCGTGACACGGCTATGCTCAAGGTCTTTTATGACGATGACACGGAAGTCGAAAACAATGTAAACAAATTATTGAAAATACCTAAAGAAAGCAGATAGAAGATGAGAAATAGAGTATTTGTCGCTATTCTGACAAGCATCATTGTAGTATGTCCGTCATTACGGGCACAAAGCCTATGGACATCAGTTGAGATGAATAAAAAACTCGGCAAAGGCCTGACTACCTTTGTCGAAGGTGAATATCGTACCCATGACGGCTTTGCTGCCACAGAGCGATGGTCGGGAACCATTGGTCTGGATTACAAGGCATTGCCATTTCTGAAACTGACAGGTGGATATACTTATATACATCAACAGACCGAACAGGAAATTACCAAGAAAGGGAACATCATACCCCCTTATTGGCAACCAAAGCACAGAGCTTTCTTTGCCCTAACGGGTAATTATGAATGGAAAAGATTCACATTCGCATTGCGTGAGCGTTACCAATATACCTATCGGACAGAGCAATATGTGCCCAAATTTGATGAAGACGGAGTGACCCCCAAAGACGATGAATGGGTAAAATCAAAGGGAAAACATATCCTTCGTTCCCGATTGGAGGTGGAATATAATATTAAAAGAAGTAAGTTCCGGCCTTTTGTTTCTTATGAAATATACAATTCACTGTCCGACGGATTTGCGGTTGACAAGGCTCGTTACACGATAGGGTCTGACTATAAAATCAACAAGAGACATTCCGTCAGCCTGTTTTATCGTTACATTGACAAAGCAGATGACGATGAAGCTTCCGGAAACGTCATAGGAATAGGATATAAGTTTAAATTATAAATACAATAGTTATGAATACATGTAAGTTGTTACAACAATTGCTCCTCTTGTTGGTGATGGGCTGTTATGCTTGCACTCCATCAGACAACGGTTTCTTTCCGGATGATTTTCCGGGTGAGATTCCCGGTGGAATGGCAAACGGGAACGGAACATCATCCAATGACGGAACAGTCCCTGAATTTGACTCCACCATAACACAATGGGATGGAGAGGAGGCAGAAGACGCACACCTGGATGTAGTGGGGACAGATGCTGACTTCTATCACGAAGCGAACACCTTTACTTCCACCGTAACAATAACCTACAATGGTTCTTCTGTTTCGGTGGAATCATCAAACAATCAAATCCTGCATCACATTTCGGGAGCATACGCCACCGTGGATATGCAAACTAATTCTGTGTCTGGTGTAGAGATTGTCGTCAAAGGAAAGAGTGAGGATGGAGGACTGAAAATTTATGGGGAAAAGAAATACAAGCTTACCTTGGCCGGAGTGGAACTGACTTCACAAAAAGGGCCTGCTATCAACAGCCAATGCAAGAAGCGTATCTATGTGCATCTACAGGAGGGAACAACGAACTGTCTGACTGATGTAGCCTCCTATTCGGACGACACCTATTATATGGATGCATCTGCCGACGAAGACCGAAAGGGATGTTTCTTCAGCGAAGGCAATCTTGTATTCAGCGGTGCGGGTACTTTGGTCGTTGCAGGAAAGTATAAGCACGGTATCGTGACGGACGGATATTTCTGGATGCGACCGGGAGTTACCATTGCTATAACCGAAGCTGCCAAGAATGGTATTCATGTTAAGGGAGACAGCGACGACAACATCGGGGTTTACATAAAAGGCGGATTGATTTATGCCAACCTTTCGTCGGAAGCGGGAAAAGGCATAAAATGTGATTTGGATGTAGAAGTGGTAGGCGGAAAACTGTGTCTGAATACCTCGGGCAATGCAATCTATGAGTCCGATGAAAACGACACGTCATCAGCTGCGGGTATCAAGACAGATGGCTCAATTGTCATTTCGGGCGGTACCCATACACTGAAGAGTACAGAGACAGGCGGAAAGGGGCTGAATGCCGATACGGACATCATCATTGCTGGAGGAAATACGACCATTATTACCACTGGTGGGAAATATATTTATACATCAAGCCTCACCTCTTCACCCAAAGGTGTAAAGGCTGACGGCAACATCACCATTAGCGACGGGAAGCTCAACATCTCTGTCACAGGTAAAAGCGACGGTTCGGAAGGTCTGGAAAGCAAAGGCACCATGAGCATCAGCGGAGGTGAAGTCTATGTATATGCTTACGACGATGCCATCAATGCAGCTAAGGCACTCAATGTAACAGGTGGAAAGGTGTATGCCTATGCAAGCAACAATGACGGTATTGACTCCAATGGCACGCTGATAGTTTCGGAAGGTCTGGTCATTGCATCCGGTACAAGTGCTCCTGAAGGTGGTATTGATGTTGACAATAGCAATAACTTTAAAATCAATGGAGGTATTGTCATCTCGGTCGGTGGTTCCTTGCAATCAACTCCATCATCCGGAAGTTCGCAACGCTGTGTGGCGTATAATGGCATATCTGTTTCTAAAGGCAAAAAGGTAGCCGTCCTGGATTCGTCATCGAAACCCATATTGACGTTCGAACTTCCGCGTACCATAAGCAACGCTTCATTCTTTTTCAGTTGTCCCGATTTGGTGGCCAATGATTCATATACCATTTCCTCGGAAGGAACATTGTCAAGTTATAAGGATAGCTGGAATGGATGGTATAACGGAGGGACATGGAGTGGCGGAACCCAACTCACGTCGTTTACTTCAAACAGCGTGATTACCACCATTGGCAGTTCCAATAATGGTCCCAGTGGCGGAGGCATGGGTGGAAAACCCGGTGGTTGGTAACATTTTCTTTATCACAATAGGGATTGGAGGCTTTGTGATGTCTCGATCCCTATTTGTTGACAATTTCAATTGACCGATTCTTGTCTGTTATCTCAAATTACTTTTATGCATAATTCTATTTATTTCCATAGCTATTCGTTCTTCTATTTGTTTGAATCCCTTTTATAGACAGGATGGCTCTGAAACTACTGATAAAAGGACCTGTCGGCATCCCGTAGAACTACTGGCAAGTCCTTTTATTATAGGTTTGGTACAACTCCTATTTTTTGAGATAATAGCCACCAGTCTTATCAGAGCCTTTGTATTCAATAAGGTTTTGTTCCACCAATTGTTTGAGATACCTTGTAAGGGTTGCCTTACTTTTACCTACATGAGTTATTATGGCTATTTTCTTTATTCCAGGATTACTCTTGATAAATTCAAGAATATCTTTTAATACATCATTTACAGGCTCATTTACAGGCTCATTTACAGGCTCATTTACAGGCTCATCACCCGTTTTATGCGGAGTTATCGAGTTCTTGAATCGAATTACAAGCGTCACTATTTTATGCCCGACCTTAAATTCTGGAGTTGGCAAACCATATTTTTCGCACTCATCGAAAATATTGGCAATACCCCGTCCCCATGCCTCCATCAAACTGCTTTTGAAGAACACATCCGCAATCTTGGGATTGACAGGTGACGAATGTGGATTGTCTATAAAATCCTTGTATGTGCTTCCGAGAGGGAAGTCACCGGGATTCTGAAACTCAACTCTATCGTCAAATATAGCTATGCTTGGCGTTAGGTTATATGCATCCCAATCTCGATGGATAATGGTGTTTAGGGTGGCTTCTCGAACCACCTTAAAAGGAACGGTCAGTGTTTCTACTCTTTCTACCTCATCCATTCTTGCTGCAAGGAACATATGTTTCTGGCAGAAGTTGATAATAGCATCATATTGCTCGAACAGATTACCATAACAAACTGTATGGTCGCGGAACTCAGACATTGTTGTACCCTCGAATCGTCCCAACCTCACCTTGCATTGATTATGGTATTTATCAGGATTCTTTGCAAATAGTACACAAGCCGCATTGAGCACTTCCTTATCGCTGTCCATCAGGTTGAAGTGGGTAAGCAACGCTGAGGTATCTTGAAGTGCAAGGGCAGAACCTGGGATACGCCCTTTGTTGACACCCATCTGAACAACCGTATATAAACGGTCTCTGTCAATTTCCTCCAACGGTATTTGGCATTTGAGTTTCTCCCAACTGAACATTCCTGGATTGCTACGACGGATTCTTGCCTCGAACATTTCTCTTGGCATTATTGCTGTCGTGTTCTCCACCTTGTAGTAGGGACGTGCATCAAATGTATAAGGTGTTTGCGTTGGTGCAGGCGGATTGAAATACATCGCAATGACATAAAATCCTTCCTTTTCGGGAATCTCGATGTATTGCACAGGAACATCAATAGCCGGTTCAAACTTTCTCAAAGCATTTGCTATTTCCTGTCTTGTAGGGTCTGTGACATTCTGACCAACAACCTTTAATTTGGGTGTAACGCCAAACATTACCCAACCGCCATCCGTATTAAGGAAAGCACAAGCAGAGGTCATTGCCTTGTACAATTCCCCTGTAGTCTGCTTTAATTCCAGATAACGGCTTTCGTCTTTCGCCACAATCTCCTGAATATCTTCTATGGTCAATTCCTTATTCATTGTATAAATGATTTGCTCGCTCTGTTTGGTATCACAATGCAAAATTACAAATAATTCATCAAATTCAGCCAAATAGACTTCGTTTTTGTTTCTCTCAGATTAGAAATCATAAAAACTCGATACTATTTATCACAACTTCATCGAGTTCCCACGCTTTTGAACTTGTTCATATCTACCGATAGCAACATCATCCACTTCGCGAACAGCCTTGCTGTACTCGCTATTGGATAGGTTCACTTTCTTGTCAGCCGTGAACACAAGGAAAGTTCCGATAGCCCTATAATTCTCCTTGTCTTTGCCAAATGCTTCCATCACACTCTTGATGGTCTTTGTCTCCTCTCTGTTGAAGATGCTGCGATATGTATCTTTGGCAAAGTTGATGATTGAATCGACAGCTTTTCTGAAAGTCCCATTACTTTGCATTAGGATTTTTGTAAATATCCTCAGCATCTTGTCTCTCCACGAAAGACGGTCTTTCAAGTTACGAATCTCATCATCCTTTTTAAGTACAGCATTGCGAACGGCACTTTCCATCTGCTGTGCAACAGATTTCTTATAGGCTTCGAGCTTGGCGGTTTCTGCCTGTGTTCGTTTGCGTTCTTCGGCTATGGCTTCGTGTGCTTCCGCCAAATCAAGTTTCAAGTCCTCTATATCACCTTTCAGGGCTTTGGACTTTCCTGTAGCCCAATCTGCAACAGCACCGAGCAACTGGCTTCCTTTCTCCTTGTTCAGTTTGGATCGTTTATCACTGATGGCCTTATCGAGCATTTCATTCTGCTTCTCTTTTTGCAGGGCTTCATCACGTAGGGCTTGTGTTATACTCTCTGCTTCCTGAACCTCCTGCTCAGCACATTTCACTTGATACTCCTTGTATCGCCTTACGGCATCCAAATTACGGAGTTCGGATTTCTGTTTTTCAAGGATGAAGTCATTACGTTCCAGATGTTCCTTGCCTGTCTCGGCTTTCGATTGTCCTCGCTCCATTTCAAGAATCTCGGATGCTAATGTTTGCATTTCCATCATATCGTTATCATTAAGTTTGCAACTCTTTCCTGTGTCGTGGTTCATCCAATCAAAAACGATATGGGCATGGTAGTTTGGTTTGAACCATCTGTCCCCAATTTTGAAGTTCTCCTTATCGCCTGCATCGGGTTCGCCAGGGAGCCAATGCCCTTCATCCTTGTGCATGAAAATCTGTATCGGAGTGATACCCCAACGCTGTTCGCATATATCACAAAATCTGCGAAGACCATTCAAGGTGGTATCTGCCTTGATGAGCAATACACCTTCGCGGATGGGTGAACACCCTGTCACCTTGATAATCTTCCCGTTTTTGCCTTTGCGTTCACGCTCTTTCTCCTGCATCGCACGCCCGGTCTTTTCCTTGACCATACGCTTGATGTTGTCATAAAGCGTCTGCAAAGCGACATTGCCGAAACATGGATTTATCCACAGCTCGTTATCGGCAGAGAGTTCGGGTACGATATAGATTTTGGAGTCCCCGATGTTACGCATGTATTCGGGAGTCCTGCGGTTATGAGCCTCGCTTGATGTTATATTGCAAGGCTTGATATGTATACTGCTTTTTGTTGCCATTTTTTTGAATTTGATTTGAGTTATTGACTAACATTTCTTTTATTTGTCCGCTCATAACCGCAAGGGGTTCTTAGGGGTACGACCCATAAGCGGAGATTGCAAAGAGAGGGTCACTCTTTGCTCTGGGTGCTCAGGGGAGAAACGCCCTGAGTGGGTCATTAGGGCAAAGCCTTAATCCCCTCGGGAGAGCCCACAACTACGTAAGCGAAGCGTGTAGTTATAGTGGGCTATATCAAGGACAAGCCCTTGTTAGTCCGCTACAGCCTACGGCTTCCGCTCTCCTGCTGTTAAGGAGGTTTTTTGTCATCGCCTGCGATGTGATTTGCATCGACCAATACAAGGTCGAGTTCATCAATCAGCTTTTGCAGTACAGGGTTCTTCTTTATCATCCGTTGCAGGATTTTTTCTGCCTCTACCAAGTGGTTGGCAGTGGACATTAGCTTGCCTTCCTGTATCTGAAAGATTATCCAGTCGGCTATGTCTATGTGGTCGGCTTTCTGCTTGGGAGTAGCGTGTTTCTCAATGAGGTCAGATACGATGGCTTTGCAATAGGTCATACTTTCTGCACGCTGTTTCCATTCGGTATATCCGTCCGCATCGGGAAAGAGAAGTACGGTTCTTCCGCTCAACACACTAATCTTCTCCTCCTTCATCTGGCTCTTGCCACCTGTTGCCAACCATACATAGTTAGGGAAGATGGCAGAGCCGATGATGGCACTCTTCTCGGATTCGACCAATACCACCACCTTGTCGGGATATAGTCTTAGCAGGTGTTCACCGAAAAGACATTGGGATAGTAGCCATTCTTCTGGCAATACATTCTGCTTTTTCAGTATGCTGTGTATCCAGTTGATGGCTGCACCTTGTTCCTTGATACGGTGTCCATCTTCGGGATTGTACTGCATTACCTTTCCTGTACGCACCTTTCCGTTCTTGTCTATCTGCCAAAAGATAACAGCATCGTCACGGGTCGCCCCCAAACGATACTCATCCAACAAGCGGTTCAACACCTCCTGAGACTTGCTGCCATAGTAGTTGCCCAGCAATGTAGAGAGAAAGCGGAAAAAGTTACTTTGCACGCTTTTCGATTTCTCCACATAGTGAATTGGAACATAGCCGATGGCCGTAGGCTTCTGTGGTTCTATCGGAGTGCTCTTGCTCTTCACTTCTTTCATTTGCCCATCAAAAGAAGAAGCATCAGAGGTACGGCATTCGGGATGATCCTGAAAGTATTGCTTGGGAGTGTAATGATACCCACAGCTGCTTTCGTGGTTGCATCTTCCGACTGACGGATGTAGAGATGTATTCTCCTCGTCCACATAATAGGCAAAAGAGCGCTTGTCGCCACAGTTAGGGCAAGTATGACGGGTAGCTATGCCTTTGTATGTCTGTAATGAATAGTTCTTCATAGTCAGGCCTCCTTTTCTTTGATGTTAAAAGGTGTCCCGTCCTGTCCCATGTCCCGTTCCCCTAAGGACTGGGACGGTGGGACACTTGGGACGATGGCATTTTCATTCTCCTTGCTGCGGTGGATTACTCGACCGACCGTTGATTTGCCGCAACCAACTTGTGAAGCAATCTCCCTTAGCGACTTGCCCATTCGGGAGAGTTCCAGTATCTGGCTGTCCCTACGAGTGGATTCATCGTCTCCCAACTGCTTTAGGTGTTCCTTTTCCGTGGAGTATCCTCGGTGTACAAATTGCAGAAAGCAATCGACCTTCTCAATCTCATAGATGATGACATTGTCGGCATCGTATGAGTATGTCCCATAGCGCACCTTCAACTGCTTCACATAGCGTAGACTTCCATCTTGGGCACTTTTGCCAATGGCAAACACGCTGTCAAAGAAATTGTACAGGCGTTTGCTTCCGGCAAGGTCGTTGGAGGTGATGGGACAGTCCAAGGAGCGTTTGGGAGTATGTGCCAGGACGAGAATAGACAGCTCATATTTCTTTTTGAGGTTGTTGAGCTGGATCATCAGCCGTCCTGCGGCATCTCCCTTTTCCATGGCACAGCACAGATAGGTCAGGTTGTCAACGATGAATATCCTGCATCCCGTTTGCAGTGCCATCTGCTCAATACTCCCGATGATTGCCTCCTCGAAGTTG